>Ga0209102_1000066_pt1 | contig 66905 bp, 72 predicted proteins | sample ConPoolayeHmetaG_FD_185483 | JGI IMG/M metagenome (GOLD analysis project Ga0209102, IMG submission 185483) | Hot spring microbial mat communities from California, USA to study Microbial Dark Matter (Phase II) - Cone Pool mat layer H metaG... ... | reverse complement strand
CTTTAGTCATCTACAAAAAAGAAGGGCATGCCCGCTTCGACAGCCTCATCGCCGGCATCCGGCATGACATTGTCCACACCATCTTCAGGGTGGAGCTCAGAAAGGAAGCCCCGCCGCAGAAGGCACCTCAAAAGGCTCCGGTTGCCGCTGGGGTAAGCAAAAAAGTGGGACGCAACGATCCCTGCCCCTGTGGCTCGGGCAAGAAATACAAGCACTGCTGCGGCAGATAACCCATTTCCCCTCTCCCCACTGGGGGAGGAACAGGTCGCAAAGCTAGCCTGCACACCGTTACAATACCCTCTCCACTTTGGGGAGAGGGCTAGGGTGAGGGGGAATAATCAACAAAAAATCCCCATTCCACACAAGCCCCCATATGCCATCACCCCCAAAATCTGCTAGACTAGTAGTCAGGAAAAGAGTGCCATCAGACATCATGCGGCTGACGGGCGAAACCTTTTTGTTGCTGACTCCGTATGAAGAACTGCATTATGGCGCATATCAGCTAGTCAGTTAGGTGGGTAGAACTTAAACGACCTGACAGATTGGTGCATGAGGAGCTAGATGCCTAGCGGTAGAGACAAAATACTGGCATACTTGAGGGAACACTTGGGAGAATGGGTGCACAACCAAGACCTGCGCAATGTTTCTGGCGTAAATGATACGCCGAGGACTATCCGTCTATTGAAGCAGCAGGGTTGGCAAATCGAGGTAAGGGGCGATGGCTACAACAGGCTAGTATCTCTGGACAAAAAAGAGCCCAGGGGCGAAAGAAAGGCGATTAGCCGAAAGGTAAGATTTGAGATTATGAGCCGCGATGGTTTCAGATGCAGAGCTTGCGGGCGCAGCACCGAGGACGGCGTGAAGCTTCAAATCGATCATGTAACACCGGTAGACTGGGGAGGCACAAACGACCCCTCGAACCTGCAGACTCTGTGCGAAGACTGCAACCTTGCGAAGAAGGCTTCGGTTGAGATGCTCCAGCGCGAAACAATGCGTCGAATCATGGGGCGCGAAACAGTAGACTCAAGAATTGAGGCGCTATTCGATAGTTTTCCAAATCAGGATATACCATCTACACTCATACAAATCGTATCGAAAGGTGCACTCGACTGGCAAAGGGCATTGCGAAGAGTACGGCAACGAAGTGGCAAGAAAATCTTGCCCATCCCAGGCAGGACAGCCTACCGGTATTTCAAGGAAGATGTCGGTTAATCGCTTGCACACAGCCATGGAATTTATCGACCGGATAATTTGCGGAGACTGCTTACAAGTCATGCGGCAAATCCCAGATAACACTGTGCACTTAGCCGTGACATCACCTCCGTATAACCTCGGCATTGATTACGACACACACAATGACAGCTTAGCCTACCAAGAGTATCTAAGTTGGATGAGAGAAGTTTGGCTTGAGACAAAAAGGATATTGGTGCCAGGTGGACGCTTTGCGTTGAATATAGCGCCGACCAGCATCAAAAACTTTCGCCCTATCCATCATGACTTCGCTAACCAGCTTAGAAATATCGGGATGATTATGAGAACCGAGATAATCTGGTACAAGCAGACAATGGGACGCAGGACAGCTTGGGGTAGCTGGAAGAGCCCGGCAAACCCCCACGTGGTTCCTTCGTGGGAATACGTGCTGGTCTTCTGCAAAGACTCGTGGACTTTGAGCAGCCAATCAAAAAATGCGGATATCACAGCTGATGAGTTTATGAGATTCTCGGATGGTTTCTGGTATATCCCCCCCGAATCCCAGCGGCGGGGGCATCCCACTCCGTTTCCAGAAGAACTGGTATATAGGCTGATAAAGTTCTATACCTATCGAGACAACATCGTACTGGATATGTTTGGTGGCACAGGAACGGTGGCAGTAGTAGCATTCAAGACCGGGCGGCATTACATTCATATTGACATCTCAGAAAAGTACTGCAAAATAGCTGAGGAGCGACTCAGAGCGGCACGGCTACTTCAGGAATTGCCACTGCCTGCAGAAAGGACAGGCAGAGGAATAAAGCTTTACCGCCACGCTGTCCCAGACACCTCGCCAACCGGGTCACCCAAAAAGAGACGAGGGCGGGCACAAGCTCGCCTGCTGGAAAGCAAAACTAAATATACTAGTGAACAGTCAGCAGATGCTAAATCGTGAGGTTGTCAAAGAATTTCTTCAGTGTGAGTTTGACGAACGGAGCATACATATTCCGAAGGATATCCACTGGAAAGCTCTGGTGGAGGCTTTCTGCCAGTACACCGAGGACGACTATTACGAATGGCTTAAAGACAACTTTAAGTCCTTCTTTAACCATGGAGACCCCGACTGGGAGTGGATAAGGCAGAAAATCTCGCTCCTGCACACCAGCCAGAAATAGCCCACGATTGCACACAGCCCGTCTTCGGCTTATACTGAATGTAAAGGGGGATTGCCTAAATCTCCGGAGCAACGGCACCTGAATAATCAGCGGAGGGAGAAATAGTTATGGCAGACCGCGAGTTTGACGAAGAGTTCGATTGGGAACTGGACGACCTGGATGCTGAGGACTCGGTAGATACTGACCTGAACGCCCTGGCAGAGGAAGCCCTCTGTGAGGCTCTCGACCAGGAGTACTTCGAATGGCTCGAGGAGTACTTTGAGCCATTCTTTGAGCGCGAAAGCCCTGAGTGGGACTGGATGAGCGAACAGGCTCGAAAACTCGGTCTCGGGGATATGGGATGAAAAACACGGAGATCGCTAAAGTCTTCCAGGACATGGCAGACCTGCTGGAACTTAAAGGGGAGAACCCTTTTAAGATCCGCGCTTACCAGCGCGCCGCCAGAGCTATCGAGCATTTGCCTAAAGAGCTGGAAATAGCGGTCGAGGAGGGGGAAGACCTGCAGGCTATCCCCGGCGTCGGCGAGGCAATCGCTAAGAAAATCACTGAACTGGTCACTACAGGTAAGTTGCGAGTCTATGAAGAATTGAAAGCGGAATTCCCCGAAGGTATAACCGCTCTACTGGAAATTCCGGGCATCGGTCCCAAAACAGCTAAAAAGCTCTCAACCGAACTGGGAATAAAATCGGTCGACGAGCTGGAACAGGCAATAAAAGACGGGCGGGTGGCTAAACTCTTCCGCCTCGGCGAGAAGACCGCCGACAACATCCTGCAACAAATTCAGGCACTGCGCCGCAAAGACCAGCGCATCCCCATCGGCGAGGCTCTGCCCGTGGTTGATGAGGTGCTAAACGCTTTACGCACCATCCCCGGCGTGAAGAACCTCACCACCGCCGGCAGCCTGCGCCGCTTCAGAGAAACGGTGGGAGATATCGACCTCATGGGCACTGCCGATAACCCTGAAGAGGTCATCAAGGCTTTCGTATCCTTGCCCCAGGTCCGACAGGTGCTGGCACAGGGTCCTACCAAAGCCAGCGTCATCCTCCCCGGCGGGCTTCAGGCTGACTTGAGAATGGTGGAGCACGATTCCTTCGGTTCCCTCCTCCAGTACTTCACCGGCAGCAAGCAACATAATATCGCCCTGCGCACCAAGGAGCAGAAAAGGGGACTGAAACTCAGCGAATACGGGATAACCGACCTCTCCACTGATAAGCTGGAGAAATTTGCCACCGAGGAGGAGTTCTATCACCGCCTCGGCTTGCAGTATATTCCACCCGAACTGAGGGAGGACCAGGGAGAAATCGAGCTCGCCGAAAAGGGCACTCTGCCCCGACTTATTGAACTGTCCGACATCAAAGGCGACTTCCATGTGCACACCAAATGGAGCGATGGACACGACTCCATCGAGGATATGGTCAAGGCAGCCAGGGCGCTGGGCTATAAGTACATAGCCATCACCGACCACTCAGTGGGCAGGGGCATAGCCAAAGGACTTAACGGGGAGCGCCTAAGGCAGCAGATAGAAGAGATAAAGCAACTGAACCAGAAGCTAGGAGACTTCCGCATCCTCACCGGCATAGAGGTGGATATCCGGGCAGACGGCACCATAGACTTGCCCGATGCCCTGCTTTCCGAACTGGATGTGGTTATCGCTGCCATCCATTCCGCAATGACCCAGAGCGAGGAACAGATAACCAGGCGCCTGATAAATGCCATCGAGAACCCCCATGTGGATATAATCGCCCACCCCACCTGTCGCCTCATCGGCGAACGAGAACCAGCCGCCGTGGATATGGAAGCAGTGTTTAAAGCAGCAGTCATAAATAACAAGGCTCTGGAGATAAACGCCATGCCCGACCGCCTTGACTTGAAAGATACCCACATATACCGGGCACGGGAGCTGGGCATTAAGTTAGCCATCGGCACCGATGCCCATAGCACTGCACAGCTTGGTTTCATGCGCTTCGGCGTCGGCATCGCCCGCCGTGGCTGGTGCCAGGCAAAAGACGTGCTCAACACCAGACCTCTCGAAGAGGTGCTGGCTTTCCTGCGCCATTGATGAATTGAGGTGATACAGGAGACCCCAAAGAACGAGGCTGATGCAAAAGCCATCGAACATCTAAAGCGCTCGGTGGCAGAAGGCAAACACTGGTATATCGCCCTCCTCGAAGCTATAAAGTTGTGGAAAAGCTCCGAAGAGGAGTACGAGGGACGCCATTACCGCTATCTTATCGCCGGTGAAGCTTTTGACTGGCTGTTGCTAGCAGAGCGTCTCCTTGAAGAAATCGGTGACCAAGTCCCTGAGCAGGAAAAAATCAACCTCCTCTTCTTTGACCAGCCGCCGCTTGAACTCAAACATGAGGAATTTAAGGAGCTTATCGGACCAGCCAAATACCGTGCCTATCTAAACTACCTTTACGGCATCCTCGTTGAGGAGGCACTGCTGAGAGCAGCAGTGGAAGAAGTCCGCAAGGAGCAATCAGCACTGGGCTTCACCAACGAGAATGAGGTGCTGGACAGGGCTTTCCGCAGGACTTACGGTGCCAGCCGTGACGCCTTGCTCAGCACTTTCAGGAGAGAAAAGCATATCCGAAAACGCAATTCCCTCACCCTCGACGAATTCAGGGAATTTACCTACTGGCTGTTCAAATACCGTGTCAGCAGGGCTGATAAGTCACGGGTCGCCAGCGATACCAGAAAGGCACTGCTGAGGATACAGCGGGACATGAAAGCCAAAGGACTCAAGCCATTCAAGGTCTGAGCTGTTCCAGTTCCTGCTCCAGCCTTCCCAGCTTGTCCTGATAAACCTGCAATTTCTGCTTCTCTTTGTCCACCACCACAGCCGGCGCTCTGGCGAGAAATGCCTCGTCCTTCAACCGCCCTTCAAGGCGGGCAATTTCACCCCGCACCACCTCCATCTCTTTCTCCAGACGCTGCCGCTCAGCCACCACATCCACCATGCCCTCCCAGGGCAGGACAACCTCCACCTCCTTGAGCACCATAACCAGCCCCTTTTCTTTTCCTTTCCGCCTCTCCTGTCGGCTCAGGACTGCCAAAGGCTTCGCCCTAGCCAGCACTTCTATAGCCTTAGACTGAGAGGCAACGGCTGGCTTGAGTTCATCGGCATAGACCCGTGCCCCTATCCATTTACCTGCTGGCACTTTATGCTCAGCCCGCGCATTGCGTATTGAGCGGACGATTTCTATGACCGTCCCCATCACCCGCTCAGCCTCGTGGTCAATAGCCTTTCTGTAAGCTGTGGGGTAATCAGACACCATTATCGAAGGAGCAGTTAATATCCCTTTGGGTAACCGCGCCTTCAAGCTCTGCCATAGCTCTTCAGTTACGAAAGGCATAAATGGGTGCAAAAGACGCAAGACTGTCTCCAGCACCAGAGCCAGGAATGGGAGGGGTGAGGAGTTGGGGTGAGACAGGCGTATCTTGGCTATCTCGATGTACCAGTCACAAAACTCGCCCCAGAAGAAATCATGAATGTGGCGCTCCGCCTCACCGAACTGGTAGTCGGAGAGAAGTTCGTCCACTTCGAGAATGAGGCGCTGGAGCCGACTTAGAATCCAGCGGTCCTCCACATGGCTGGCAGACGCCTTAGCCAGAGCCCGCCATATGTCGACGCCCTGCACCCTTGCCAGCAACGCCAGGTCAGACAGGACACCGTTAGCCTTCGTTGGCTCCGCATCGAGACTGCTGAAGACAAAACGCGCCGCATTCCACAGCTTGTTAGCAAAATTGCGTCCGGCTTCAAGCCGGTCCCTGCCCAGATTCACATCATTGCCCGGTGCCGTACCCACTGTAACAGCAAAGCGCAGGGCATCGGTACCATACCGGTCAACGAGTTCGGTGGGGTTGAGCACATTGCCACGCATCTTGCTCATCTTCTCGCCTTTCTCATCGCGGATAAGCCCGTGGAGAAAAACGACCTTGAAGGGGACCTTGCCAGTGTCCTCCAGCCCCATCATGATCATCCGCGCCACCCAGAAAAACAGGATGTCATACCCCGTCTCCATAACTGTGGTGGGATAGAAATAACGAAAGTCTTCGGTATCATCTGGCCAGCCCAGCGTGGAATGCGTCCACAGGGCAGAACTGAACCAGGTATCAAGCACATCCGGGTCTTGAGAGATCTCCGCCGAGCCACAGTGCTGGCAATTTGTGGGCTCGTCCACACAGACGGTCAAGCCATCACATTTATGGCAGTACCACACCGGGATACGGTGCCCCCACCATAGTTGCCTGCTGATGCACCAGTCACGGATATTTTCCATCCAGTTAAGGTAGACTCTGGTGAAACGCTCGGGGATAATTACTATCTGCCCTTCAGTAACTGCCCTTATCGCCGGCCCAGCCAGCGGCGCCACGCGGACAAACCACTGTTTGCTGACCAGTGGCTCGACCATCGTCTGACAGCGGTCGCAATGCCCCACAGAATGCGAGTATGGCTCTATTTTCTCCAGCAGTCCGGCTTTTTCAAAATCTGCCACCACCTTCTTCCGGCACGCGAAACGGTCGAGTCCAGCGTAGGGTCCGGCTCCCTCATTCATGGTGGCATCAGGGTTCATCACATTCACCAGCGGTAGCCCTTGTCTCTCCGATATCTCAAAGTCCACGGGGTCATGGGCTGGCGTTATCTTCACCGCACCGGTGCCAAAAGACGGGTCAACAGCCGCATCGGTAATTATCGGAATCGCTCTGTTGATGACCGGTAATATTACCTTCTTTCCGACCACCGCTCTGAAACGCTCGTCATCCGGGTTCACCGCTACCGCAGTGTCGCCGAGGTATGTCTCGGGGCGAGTGGTCGCCACAGTGATAAAACCGCCACCATCTGCAAACGGGTAGCGCATGTAATAGAGGTTGCCGGTAATGTCTTTATGCTGCACCTCAAGGTCAGAAAGTGCGGTAAGACACCGGGGGCACCAGTTTATCAGCCGCTCACCGCGGTAGACCAGACCCTTATTGTAAAGGCGAACGAAGGCAGTGCGCACCGCCCGGCTGGGTCCTTCATCGAGGGTAAAACGCTCACGCGTCCAGTCACAGGATGCCCCTAAACGCTGGTGCTGGTAAGTAATGGCACTGCGCGACTTCTTCACCCACTCCCAGACATACTCTAGAAACTTTTCCCTCCCCAGTTTATGGCGCTCGAGTCCCTCCTGGGCAAGTTTCTGTTCCACCACCACCTGAGTGGCGATGCCAGCATGGTCAACGCCGGGCAGCCACAGTGTTGGTTCGCCTTTCATCCTGTGCCACCTGACCATGATATCTTCCAGGGTCGCTGTCAGGGCATGCCCCAGATGAAGTTCACCGGTGACATTGGGCGGTGGCATGATGATGACAAAGGGTTTACGCCTGCGGTCTATCTTCGGTGTGAAATAGCCCTGCTCCAGCCAGAAGCGGTACCACTTCTGTTCTACCTGCGCCGGTTCATAAGCCCTCGGTATTTCGCTCATATGCCAACTCCAAGAGAAGGTCTATTTGGATAGAAGGAAGTGCATCAGCCTAACAGTCTTACCACTTTGTCCAGGATTTTGTCCGCTACCTCTCGCTTGGGCAATGTAGGTAACTCGTCGATATTGCCCGATTTGTCGATTATCACCACCCTGTTGGTCTCAGCGCCTACAGCCGAGACATCATTGGCAACAATCAAATCGAGCTGCTTCTTCCTTAGCTTCTCTCTGGCATTAGCTACCAGGTCTTCACTTTCGGCAGCAAAACCAACTCTGAGGAAGTCCCCCTTCACGCTACCGAGTATATCAGGCGTCCTCTCCAACTCCAGAGTCAGGCTGTCTGCTTTCTCGCGCTTTATCTTGCTTTCAGCAACTTTCCTGGGACGATAGTCGGCTACTGCCGCTGCCATTATCAGCGCAGTCGCCTTCCCCACTGCTTTCTTCACCGCCTCATACATCTCCTGAGCAGTGGTCACATCCACCACTTCCACGCCAAATGGCTTGACCAGTGCTGTGGGAGCAGTCACCAGTACCACCTGAGCACCGCGGTCTCTGGCAGCCTCAGCAAGGGCATAGCCCATCTTACCTGAAGAACGGTTGGTCAGGCAGCGCACCGGGTCAAGCGGCTCCTGCGTGCCTCCGGCAGTGACCACAATGCATTTACCAGACAAATCACCACTCCTGCCCAGCACCTGAGAAATAGTCCCCAAAATCTCACTAACATCCACCAGCCGCCCTAGCCCCATCTTGCCTGAAGCCAGCCTCCCGTAACCCGGTCCAACGATGGTAAAGCCGCGTGCCTTAAGCTTAGCCAGGTTCTCCCGGGTCACCTGATTTTCGTACATATTGACATCCATAGCTGGCGCAACGACCACGGGTGCTTTTGTTGCCAGAACGGTGCAAGAGAGCATATCATCCGCCATGCCGGCAGCTATTTTGGCGATCGTGTTTGCCGTTGCCGGCGCTATGACCACCACATCAGCCGCCTCAGCCAGTGATACATGCTCTATACTGTACTCGGAGGATAGCTCAAACATCTTTGTCACCACAGGTCGACCCGTGACGCTACGGAAGGTGAGTGGTGTGACAAACTGGGTAGCTGCCTCGGTCATGATGACATCCACTCTAGCCCCCGCTTGTGTTAGCTGGCTCGCCAGTTCCACCGCTTTATAAGCCGCTATGCTGCCTGTCACCCCGAGTACCACGACCTTGTCCTTGACCATCTCCTCATTCCCTCTCTCTATTCATTTCATAAATTAAACGCAGACCTATCAATGTGAGGTCAGGGTTCACTTCCTCAATTATCGGCGTCATCCTTGCTAGCAGTTCAGCATACCCCCCGGTAGCCACCACTTTTGCCTTACCACCGAGTTCCTCCTGAATACGCGACACTACTTCCTCAATCAGACCCGAGTAACCAAACACGATACCCGATAGCATCGCAGCCACCGTATTCCTGCCGATAGCCTTCCTGGGAATGTCCAGTTCCAATCTGGGCAAGGCAGCCGTCCTTGTAAACAGCGCCTCAGTAGCTATGGCAATCCCCGGGGCAATGGCACCACCAAGATAGTCACCTTCTTCGGAAACAGCATCAAAGGTGATGGCGGTGCCCAGGTCGATAACAATCACCGGTCCACCATAGAGTTTGTGCGCCGCCACTGCATTCACCACCCGGTCAGCCCCCACCTCCCTGGGGTTATCAAGACAGATCTTCACCCCGGTCCTTACACCGGGTTCTACAACCAGCGCCTTCGTACTGAAATAGCGCCGGCACATCTGTTCAAAGACCCCCACCAGTGGCGGCACAACGCTGCAAAACACAGCCTCGTTGATGCTGCTCGCCTTCAACCCCTGACGCTCAATCAGGTGAACGACCAGACTGCCGTATTCATCAGATGTCTGATGGACATCAGTGCCAATCCGCCAGGTCGCCTTCAATTTGTTGCCATCGAAGACCCCCACCGTAATATTGGTATTACCTACATCAAGCGCTAGTAGCACGACAGCTAACCTCCGAGTTTAGACGCTTTCAGTCGTTTTATTATCCTGGGCAAGGCAGACAGAAGGTCACTGGCGAGCATGCCGGCATCGCCTAGCTCCCGCCTCACCATCTCTCCAGCTTCGCCGTGGAGATAAACACCGCAGGCAGCAGCATCAAAAGGCGACAGTCCTTGAGCAAGGAGCCCGGCGATTACCCCGGTGAGCACATCGCCGGTGCCAGCGGAGGCAAGCCCGGGATTGGCTACCTGGCTGACCTTCGCCCTGCCATCAGGAGCTGCCACTACAGTATAAGCCCCTTTGAGCACCACCACCTGTTGCCACTCCATAGCTTTTTGCCTCGCCACCTCCAGACGCCGCTGCTGTACATCAGCAACCGTAGTCACGCTCAAACGTGCCATTTCTCCAGGGTGTGGGGTTAGTATAGCATCCCGACTCAGCCTCTGCCACCATCCTGATACCTGCGATAGGATGTTTAGACCGTCAGCATCGATGACCAGAGCTGGCAGATGCTTGCCCTTTGCGTCCAGCAGGAGCGACTGCACAAACTTGACCACCGGCGGCTTCTGCCCCAGCCCACAACCAATAAGCAGAACACTGTAGTCCTGCAAATGTTCAGCCACCACCGACACCGCTTTCTCGCCGACAACACCGGTCTCCGCTTCAGGGAGTGGTAAATAGGTTGTCTCGGTCAGCTTCGCTGCCAGGATGGGCTGCAAGCTCTTGGGTGTCGATAGGGTCACCAGCCCTGCCCCCACTCTGGCTGCCCCCATACAGGCGAGATAGGCAGCACCTATGTAATTGATCGATCCGGCGACCACCAGCACCTTGCCAAATGTACCTTTATTGGCGTCGCGAGGGCGCTGCGGCAATACCGATTGCGCCCACTGCTCGGTTATCAATTCCGTGCTTATGCCCTCAGCTAGCTCAGAAGGAATCCCGATGTCGACTACAATAATCTTCCCCGCCCTCTCAGCACCAGGAAAGTTGTACAGCCCAACTTTGGGATAACCCAGCGTCACCGTAAGGTCGGCATAAATGCAGTTGGGGTCTACGGCGCCGGTATCGGCATCAAGTCCTGAGGGCACATCCACAGCCACGATAGGGACTCCGGGCTTCTTTGCCTTAAATTGTAACACCCTGCTCAGCACTTCCTTGAGCAGTCCCTCCAGAGCCCGGCTTCTGCCCGTCCCCAGCACCGCATCCACCACCACCTCAGAGGAACCCAGAAGGTCATCAAGATTACCCAGACCGTCGTCTTCACGGGCTCTAACCAGCGCCAGCCCCCGCTCCACGGCAAGTGCCAGGTTCCTATCCGCAGCAGGACGCTCAGCACACAGATAAAAGACCACCTCTGCCCCCCAGTCACCAAGATAGCGCCCAGCCACCAGTCCATCGCCACCATTATTCCCCGGTCCCACCAGTATCAGTACCCGTTTGCCCACCACACCACCAATCAGCTTTCGCGTCTCCTCAGCCACCGCCCGTCCGGCATTTTCCATCAATACCTCGGTGGTCAGACCAGCACTGGCACAACTACTGTCTATCCCCCGCATCTCCTCCGCAGTGACCAATTTCATAACCAGACAGACCTCCTAGTTATTTCCCCGACCGCCGGCACGCCTGTCCTCTTCTGTGACAAGGCGCTGTAAAACACGGTTCATAGCCATCCAGTGCGTCCCCCGCCAGTAGACACGATGACATGAAGGACATTCCATAAACTGCTCCTGTGTCCTGAAGACATAAGGCGGGACCCGACCACGTACTTCTTCTTTGGCTCTCTCCACTAAAGGATAGTTACATTCCAGACATATAGAGAAAGGTCTGTGCTGACAGTCCAGACACAGCGTTTCGATGACTTTTCTTAGCTGCACTTTCGGGTCATCGTCATCGAGAAAAACAGCCTTCAGTTTCCCGCTGGTTACCACTCGCCGTTTCATAATCTGACTGTCTTTGGTCAAGACCACCCTGTCTTCAGCCAGAGCAAGCCTCACCAGGCTGCCATCGTCTTCCTCTTTAAACAGCAAAGCATCGTACCCCATCATGCGCAGCCATTTAGCCAGCTTGCCCACATTGTGGTCAACAATGAACTTTATCTCCTTAGCCTGTACAACGCTGGACATGACTAACCGATTTTCAGCGGATTAAAATCAACCTGGTAATCATACACATCCACGCCTTCTTTCCGCTTTAAATACCCGACGGCAAGGTAGGTAAACGGTGTGGCTATGATTTCGTAGGCTACCTTCGTCAGCCAGTGGCTAAGTATCATGATACCCAAAACCCCAATAGGTAACACCCCAACAAAAGCGATAGCGAGCACCACCACGGTATCCACGCCCTGCCCTACAAGCGTAGAACCGATAGTCCTTGTCCATAGCCACCGACCGCGCGTCCATATCTTCATTTTGGACAGCACTACAGAGTTAGTAAACTCTCCAGCAAGGTAAGCCAGAAAAGACGCTAGTAGAAAACGCGGTGTACTGCCCAAGATACGCTCAAAAGCCTGCTGTGCCTCAAAGACAGGGGCAGGCGGTAAAATCTTGGCTATCCAGATAGCTGCCACAACTACCAGGTTACACAAAAAGCCCAGCCAGATGACACGGCGCGCCTGCTGGTAACCGTAGACCTCAGTAAGGACATCTCCGATAATGTAACTAAGCGGGAAAATGATTATCGCCGCCGGCAGGACTATGCCAGCGATGTTTATCTGTTTCACGATGATAATATTGGCTGTTATCAGACAGGCGACGAAAAGGGCAGCAATAGCTACAAACCTGTATGAGACCGTCATCCTAAAGACCTTGCCCTCATTCTTAGCCTCAGAGCCAGCGCCTGCGGTGCAAGAACCACAGTATCCCCATCGCCGAGATGAACATTATCGCAATTAGCAGAATGAAAGAGGTAAGATCTCCTTTGTCTACACCACCGGGTAAAGCTACATTCATCCCATAGATACTGGCAATCAGCATCGGTGGAGTGAGCAGCGCCATCACAATGGTCAACACCCGCATCGTCTCTTGTAGCCGGTGAGAGGTCAACCAGTTGGCAGTGTCCATCAACCCATCCGCCACCTCTTTAGCATCCTCCAGACCGTCCCAAATCTTGCGGATGTGGTCAGCGATGTCACCAAAATATATGTCCTGGTCTTCTTTAAAGAACGGGTACTCCTCCTTCTCCAGTGACTCAACAACCGGTATCTGAGGATGGATGACACGGCGGAAGGAGATAAGGTCTCGTCTGATGAGCGATATCTCATTCACTGTCTCTGGCACAGGGCGGGCGAAAACAAAGCTCTCCGCCTTCTCAAGGTTGTCCGATACCTTACGCAGGATGGGGAAACAGTAGTTCACCAGCGTGTCCAGTATATGGTAGAGCAGAAAACCGGAGCTACGGCACAGGTACGTGCTGCGTATCCTTTCATCAAGCTGGCATTCTTCAAAGAACTTAGCTAACGGCTTGAGGTCACCTTGCTTGTGCACCGTGACCACATAATTTTCTCCGATAAATATGTCCACTTCACTGGGTGTGGTCATCCGGCTGCGCTTATCAAATACCGGAAAATGCAACACTATGAACAGGTGGTCACCATATTCATCGATCTTGGGACGCTGTACCCGACTAAGCACATCATCGAGGTTTAGATGGTGGAAATTGAAGTTCTGCCGCAGGTATTCGACCTCTCTCTCAGTCGGCTTCTCAATGTAGATCCAGTTCAGTTTGCCATAGCTGACTGAACTTACTTTGAGTTCCTGTTCGACACTGACTTTAGGCGTGGTCATGACATTACCATCGTAAAGCCTTAAATCTATCGCCCTATTTTATCACACAAAGACGAAAACACTGTAGGTCATGTACTCGTCCAGTACATCAGTGACACATAATTCCTGTTGTTTTCAGGATAGAAGACTGCTTAGCCCCCTCACCTGACCTCTCCCGCAAGGGGAGAGGGAAAAGGAAAGTAACTCTCTCCCGCGGAGGGGAGAGAGGACCTCTCCTCTCCCTTGACGGGAGAGGAGTAAGGTGAGGGTGAAATAAAGCAGCCGGTGTCCTTCCTATTCTGCTATGTCCTGTGTCACCCATCTATCTGAACGAGACCAGGTCAATAGACACGCTCGTCCACTATAAGTTTATGTCCTTCCGGTATAGCCCCCTTGCCCACAAATTCAATGCGGTCGACTTTTACCCTGATAGCGCTGCTCACCGCATCATTTATCTCTTGTGCCAGCTTTTCCCGTTCAATCGCTTCCTCCTCCTTGAGTTCCACTTTCAGAGCCAGTTCATCCCGGTGACCGGACCTGGTAACCACCGCCTGATATTTGACTACCTGACCAAACCGTGTCATCGCCGGCTCAAGTTGCCGTGGATGAACGAACATCCCTCGTACCCTCACCGCATCTCCAACCCTGCCAAGAATGCGTGTTATTCTCAATGAAGTCCTGCCGCAGGGGCAGGGTTCTTCTATCAGGGCTGCAAGGTCGCCGGTGCCAAACCGTATCAGCGGGTAGGTCTCATCAATGGGGGTGACCACCACCTCTCCGACCTCGCCCGGAGGCACAGGGCGCCCTGTCTCCGGGCTCACTATCTCCACAATAACCCCCTCCGCGATATGCATCCCCTCCTTCCCACTGCATTCGTAAGCAAACAACCCCACATCTGCTGTCCCGTATACATCCCTGGTCACAATGCCATACTTCTCTTCTACCAGCTTTCTTATCGGTCCACCACCCATCTCACCACCGATGCATGCCAGCCTCAGGTTAAAGTCCTTCACCACATCATAGCCCATCTCTTCAGCCTTGTTGATGATGTTCATGAAAAAGCCGGTGCTACCGAAAAAGCCGGTCACCCGAAGCTGACGCATCACCTCGACATGGAGTTCGGTATTGCCCACCCCCATAGGTACCACAGTGGCACCAGCTCGCCTTAAAGCCTCATCAACCATCAGCCCCGCAGGCACCAGATGATAAGACCAGGCGTTGATAACCACGTCACCTTTACCAAAACCCACAGATTCGACCAAGTGCTTGTGCCTCTGCCAGAAAGCCTCGCTCTTGTGGTGGGGGTCGTATATCGGTCCCGGAGATACATACACCCGCTCCAGGTCGGTTAAAGGTACTGCCACCAGCCCGCCGAGAGGCGGACGGCTCTTATACAGGTCTATGAGTTCGTCCTTCCGCAGCACAGGCAAAGACTCCAGGTCGCTTATGCCCTTCACCTTGTATGGGTCAATGCCCGCTTTCTCCAACCTTTCGCGTATCGACGGCGCTCTTTCAAAAGCATGGACAACCACCTGCCTCAACTTCTTATCAAGATAATGCCGCCTCTGCTCCGGCGTCATCCTGGCTAATCTGTCAACTGCAATGGTAAAACCCTTCGCCATGACTACTCCTTTTATTATCCTTGATCGGCACAGCCACACTAACCCGCCCCGGCACTTCCTGCCTCAAATTCACGGGTGGACTTCAGTATAACACTTGGTCATAATATGCCTCAATAGTGACCACTTTGTCTTTTTACAATACCTCCGGAACAGTCCTTTATTAACACAAAAAAGCAATTTGCAATGCCACACTTGCTATATGAACAGCAAAAAAGTTATAGTCTAATCACAAAACCAGGAGGATAAAAATGCAGGCACTAGGCGTGGGCAAGATAAGAGGGCTACAGCAGATCTCCACCCGAGATGGCATATTCACCATGTGCGCCATGGACCACCGCAGTTCACTGAAGACCATGATTGAAAAGGAGCAGGGCAAACAGCCTGATTACCGGGAGATGGTGGAATATAAACTTGACCTGTGTGCTGCCCTAGCACCTCACGCCAGTGCCGTGCTCCTGGACCCGGTCTACGGCGCCCCGCAGTGCATTACCGGTGGGGTGCTTCCCCGGGACACCGGCTTGCTCGTCAGTATCGAAGCTACCGACTATGAAAACACCCCTGACGGTCGAATAACCAGGCTGCTCGAAGGCTGGAGCGTAGAAAAGATTAAACGCATGGGTGCGTCCGCGGTGAAAATCCTCGTTTACTACCGTCCCGACCTCTCCAAAGCTGCCGCAAAACAACGAGCCACCATCAAAAGACTGGCTGAAGAATGCCTCAAATATGACATACCGTTTCTCGTTGAACCGAAGACATACGCTTTGAAGGACGAGAACCCCAGGTCAGCCGAGTTCGCAGCTAAACGACCTTCTCTCGTCATCGATACAGTGCGCCAGTTAACATCGCTCCAATTCGATGTGCTCAAGGTGGAATTCCCGGCTGACTTTGATTACGAAACAAACGAAAAAACACTGCTCGAACTGTGTCACCAGCTTGATGAAGCGTCACAGACGCCCTGGGTTATTCTCAGCGCCGGCATAGACTACCCGGCTTTTCGCAAGGAAGTTGAACTCGCCTGCCGCGCTGGTGCCTCCGGTTTCCTCGGAGGTCGAGCTATCTGGCAGGAGATCGTAAGCCTTAGAGACAGAAAGGCGCGGACTAAATTTCTCTCCACCACTGTGGTCGACCGCCTAAAAGAGCTGGCAGAGATAGCCACCAAATACGGGACACCGTGGTACCGCAAGCTAAACATCAGAGAGGACAACCTTGCCATCGTGCCCGAGGGCTGGTACCGGGAGTACTGAAAATATGCCTATTTATACCCCACCGCAGCCATATCGAAGGACCAAAATCATCTGCACCATCGGACCGAGCAGTAGTTCCCACGATGTTATCTCAAAAATGCTTGCTGCCGGCATGGACGTAGCCAGGCTCAATTTTTCCCACGGCACCCATAAAGAGCATGCTGCTCGAATAAGAACGCTGCGCAGAGTAGCCAGACAGATCGGCTTCCCGCTTGCCATCATGCAGGATTTGCCCGGACCAAAAAACCGCACCGGTAAACTGAAGAACGGCATCATTGAACTAAAAGAGGACACAGAATTTATTCTGACCACAAAGCAATTACTGGGCAACGAACAAATGGTCTCGGTGGAACTTCCAGAATTGCCTAAGAAGGTGAAACCTGGAGACACAATCTACCTCGACGATGGCGTTATCGAATTAAAAGTTATCGGTACCAACGCCACAGATGTTAAATGTCATGTAGTCACGGGGGGCATGCTTGGGGAGGAGAAAGGGGTAAACGTACCAGATGTGAGCTGGGACTCGCCATCGGTCACCGAAGAAGATTGGGGACATCTGGTTTTTGGGCTGGAACACGACGTGGACTTCGTGGCGCTGTCTTTCATTAAGTCAGCCGCCGACGTTAAGAAGGTGAAGGACTTTCTGCGCAAAGGCAAAAATATACCTGCGGTTATCGCCAAGATAGAGCGAAAAGAAGCCCTCAACAATCTAGACGAAATACTGGAGGCGGCTGATGGCGTTATGGTCGCCAGAGGCGACCTGGGCATTGAGATACCTCTGCCAAAGGTACCCGTGGTGCAGAAAGAAATTATTCAGAAGTGTAACCGCCTTGGTAAGCCGGTTATCGTCGCCACCCAGATGCTTGAATCGATGGTCAAAGCCCCCCGACCCACCAGAGCAGAGGTCACCGATGTTGCCAATGCTATTTTCGACGGTGCCGATGGCATCATGCTTTCTGAGGAGACTGCTATAGGGGACTACCCGGTCGAGTCCGTAATCATGATGGCACAAATTGCCCTTGAGGCTGAAGCTGCCCTTCCCTATGAAGAAATACTGCTTAACAGAGGTAAGAATGTACAACCACAAACTGACGACGCCATCAGCTATGCAGCTTGTCATTCTGCTCAGCAACTTGGCGCCGCCGCTATAGTCGCTTTTACCTCTTCAGGAAGCACCGCCAGACGCGTTTCTAAATATCGCCCCAAAGCACCAATCCTGGCTATAACGCCGAACCGCAACACCCAGAGGCAGCTCTCTCTCTGCTGGGGAGTGCGCGCCTACCAGATCCCTGAGCCATCGCGAATAACGGTGCTTTTCGCCCGTGGGGCTAGACTGGCTAAACGGGTTGGGATAGCCGGAAAGGGAGACCTGGTAGTCATCACCGGCGGCGTGCCTATAGGCATTCCCGGTAGTACCAACTTACTGAAAATAGAAAAGGTGAAGTGAACATGATCGCTACACTAACTTTAAACCCCAGCCTGGATAGGACAGTCACCGTTGCAGACCTGGTCCTCGAGGAAGCAAACCGCTGGACCAGCCTCCGTGAAGACCCGGGCGGCAAAGGCATCAATGTGTCCCGCGTTGTCCATGAACTTGGCGGCGAGACCGTGGCTTACGGCTTCATCGGCGGTACCGCCGGGGAAACGCTCAAAAGACTGCTCAGAAGACAGGGGGTCCCTTTCGACTTCACCACGATCAAGGGCGAGATAAGGAGTAATTTCATTATCACCAATTTGAAGACCAACCGCCAGACCAGAATCGATGCTCCTGGTCCACATGTCTCAAGACAGGAGCTGGCTGAACTGGTCGACAAACTGAGAAGTATGAGAACCACCCCCGACTTCTTAGTTTTTGCCGGCAGCGTTCCGCCTGGAATACCCGATGACATATATCGGCGACTGATACTCGGAGCGAAAAACTACGGTATTAAGACAGTCCTCGATTCCGACAGGCAATGGCTTAAGGAAGGAATTAAAGCGAAACCGTACATCATTAAGCCCAACGTGCACGAGACCGAAGAATTGCTGGGCATGGAACTACGAGATGAAGCCTCCGTGATAAAAGCAGCTGAGACATTGGTCAAGGACGATATACAGATTGTAGCCATCTCAAGAGGGAAATCTGGCATGATAGTAGCCACCAGAGAAAAGATAATAAAGGCAACACCTCCACGCGTGCGGACGCGTAGCACTGTGGGTGCTGGCGATTCGGCTGTTGCCGGGCTGGTCCTTAAATTGAGCCAGGGCTATAGCCTTGAAGAGGCTTGCCGCTGGGCGGTTGCCGCTGGCACAGCAGCTACTTTGACTCCGGGCACTGAACTCTGTCGCCGCAAGGATGTAGAGAGACTCCTACCCGAAGTCAGGGTAGAGGCACTATAGAACTTGCCTCGTTATCTGATGTACTTCACTACATCTCTATTCTTCGGCGGAACGCCTGGCTTCTCGCCATCGATATAACCCAGCGAAATAGCACAAACAAAATTGTAGCCCTCTGGCACACCCAGCTCTTTCTTTATCGCATTCCCCTTCTCCGAGGTAAACAGAAGCCCTGGAGAAGCCATCACACATGAGCCAATGCCCAATGATTCTGCCGCCAGAGCGATATTCTCCATAGCCAGACCACAATCAACATGACCAAACCTGTGTTTCTCGTCAGCAAATACCATGACCACCGTGGGTGCATGGTAAAAGGTATGGTACTGAGGGTCGCTGACTCTTTGTTTCATTATCTCAGGTCCGGAATTCATAACATTCTCTTTGATGATATTCACCATCCTGTCCAGCAGACCCCTATTTTGCACCACCGCAAAATACCACCGCTGTGCATTCATCGCCGAAGGCGCATGAATGGCAGCCTCCATTATTGTCTGTAGTTCCTTATCATCAATTTGCTTTTCTTTGTACTTCCTGACACTCCTTCTGCCCATAATCACCTTAATCGTTTCGTTCATCTCTAGCCCCCTTTACCTCTTTCTCTCAGCACCTGTCGTGCTGGGTGCGCCTGACTTCATAGCCTGACCGTCAATTCCCTCAAGCTGGTCAGAGCATTATCATGCTCTCCCTTCCTGTCAAGGTGAAATGCGCGTATTCCCACCTTCTGAGGGGTAATGAAATCAAAGTCCCGGTTATCACCCACATGGGTCACCTCTTCGGGACGCACTCCCATCACCCGGCAAATCTGCAAATAGAACTCCGGCGTCTTTAGCTGCTGATAATCGGAAAGCGAAGAGAACACTCTCCTGAAATAAGGTTCAATGCCTTGAAGAAGATGACGCAGGAACTCCCGCATCGAACCCGAAGCTACGATTAGCATATACCGCCCGCTCAGTTCAGTCACTACATCCCGGACCTCAGGATAATAGCAGACACGATGACGGTAGCTCTCCAGCACCGCCTCTGGGGAGCCGAGGCTGAACTTTCGAAACCAGTAACGTACATCGTACCATTCCAACCGCTGGTCACCTACCTTACTGTACTCCTCCTCAACAATCTTCCGCGCCGTTTCAAAATCGATGCCTTTCTTCTCGGCATATTTTTGAGGAATAGCTTCGTACCAGATAGAATAGCTGAAATCGGGCGTTACCAGAGTCCCTTCAGCATCAAAAGAGACTACCTTGATCCCATCAAGTCTGTCCATTATGCTAAAAAATGTTACCATGTCCCCACCGACCAAGTCCATAATTGGAAATTTGGATGGCTAAAGTTTAAAATTAAATGATGCGTCTGGAGTATTCTCTCAACACACAAAAACTCGACCTCTGGTTCGAAACGGGTCCGATAAGACCCCCCAGCGAGGCTTTTTCGTTGCTTATCCGGGCAACCAGAAACTGCCCCTGGAACCGATGTCAGTTCTGCCCGGTCTATAAAGGACAAAGGTTTGAGCTAAGACCTGCAGATGACGTAATCAAAGACATCGAGATTGCTAAAGCCATTGCCGACGAGATAAAGGGGTTAGCCTGGAGAATGGGCTACGGAGGACGAGTAAGAGAAACAGCCGCTGCTATCTACCACAATTACCAAAATGTGAGTGTGCGCAATGTCGCCCTCTGGCTCTGGGGTAGGGGTGAAACAGCCTTCTTACAGGACGCTAACAGCCTGATAATGAGGACTCCTGATCTAGTAAGAGTGGTCTCAGCCCTGAAACAGGCTTTCCCTGACCTGTCCAGAATAACATCCTATGCTCGCTCCAAGACCGCAGCCAAGAAGTCGCTCGAGGAACTTAGAGAACTGAAAGAGGCGGGGCTTTCCCGGCTGCATATCGGGCTGGAAAGCGGCTCGGATGCCGTGCTTGCTTATGTGGACAAAGGAGTTACTGGAGAGGAACACATCATCGGCGGTAGAAAAGTCAAAGAGGCAGGCATTTCGCTATGCGAATATGTGATGCCTGGCTTGGGGGGTAGAAAGATGTCTGCCGAACATGCCACTGAGACCGCAAGAGTGCTTAACGCAATCAATCCTGACCATATCAGGCTACGTACCCTCCATGTACACCCGAATACCCCCCTGGGACAAAAACTGGAGTCCGGCGACTTTGAACTTCAAACAGAGGACGAGATAGTAGAAGAAATTGGCAACTTTATCGCCGGGCTTGAGGTCACCAGCGAACTCAAGAGTGACCATGTCCTCAACTTATTGCCTGAACTGGAAGGTAAATTCCCTGAAGCAAAAGCTTCTTGTCTCGCCACGATAAACAGGTACTTTTCTCTGCCAGAAGAAGAGAAGCTCAATTTCAAGCTGGGACGCAGAGCCGGGCTCTATGAGACTCTGAGCGACCTGTATGACAAGGAAAAATATCGCAGGGTTGATGAAGCTTTAAAGCGTATCAAGCGATCGGGAGAGGATGTGGAGGAGGTTATCCGGAGATTGAAGACCAGTTTTCTGTAAGATATACTCATGTCCAACAAAGGATTTCTCAATTTAAACCGCTTTAAATCAGGTAAATCGGTAAAACAGCAGGCGAAACAAAGAAGGGATAAGCAACCGCCAAGAAGGAGGCTATCTAAATGAAGAAAAAGACGGTTATTATAGCCTGTGTTGCCGCGGTGATATGTATAGCATCGATTGGCATATACCTCGCCCTGACTCTCACCAAAGGCGGGATAAAGGAACCAGGTGCAATTCAAGTCAAGGGCATTTTCATAGATGGACAGTCCGGTGGCGATGCTGAGACACTCAACTGGATACTGGCTGCCGATGCCACCTCCTTTGGTTATGTAGGACACACTCTGGACTCACTGGCAACCTATGATAACGAGTTCAATATCCAGCTCCGCTGTCTGGCTAAAGATATCGAAGTATCACCGGATGGTCTGGTCTACACCATCACCATCAGGGATGACCTGATGTGGAGCCACGGCTCACCGGTCACTGCTGAAGACTATGTGTACACACTCAAGAACCTTATGTTCTCCGACTGGTTGAACTACCCTTATAAAAGCGACTGGCAAGAAGAGGTAAACGGCGAAAAGGTGTTCGTTAAACCTCAGGTGGTCAATGAGACCACATTCACTGTCACTCGCCAGACCGTTGATGCCGAGTTCGTTTATACATTATATGACCTTACCCCATACCCCAAATACATAGCCCAAAAATACGAAGGCGATGCCGAGGCGTTTATGCGCGCCCCTGAGTTCAATAATCTAACCTACACCGGCAACCTCGGTCCCTACCGCTTCAAGGAATGGAACCGCAATGACAGGTTTGTGGTGGAACGCAACCCCGACTACTATCTGGGTAAGGACATCGGTGCCCCTTACTTCAAGCAGTATGTGATAAAGCTCTTCGGTACCTCAGCCACCAGACAGGCAGCTTTAGAAGCAGGTGATATAACCGCTACTGGTATCGAACCGGAGCAGGTGGCGAAATTTAAGAACAATCCCAAAATTAAGGTCTACACTGTGCCCACCTCAGGCTACACCATACTTGCCTACAACCAGAGGGCTAACGGCTGGGAAGGACTAAGGCACAGAGAAGTGAGGCAAGCCCTCTCTATGGCAATAAGCAAGCACGCCATCACCCAGAACATATTACTCGGCTTTGCCGAACCCGCTTTTAGCTTCATACCCAAAGTCTCCCCCTGGTACACAGAAGAAGGTATAGTAAAGTACGGGGTGGACACACTCTATGATAAACAAAAAGCCGCCGAGATTCTATACCAGCTCGGCTACGGCATCAAGCAGGCTGACGGCACCATAAAGGTCACCGATAAGGACGGTAAACTGCTGCAACTTACCCTGGTGGTGAATGTTGGCAGTAAGCCTGCGGAGGATATGGCTTTCTTCGTTCGAAAGGAACTCCTCGACCTCGGCATCGAGACAACAATCAAACTGGTCCCCTGGCCCACACTGCTAAGACAGTACGTGATGAACGCCGTACCAGGCTCTAATCAGGAGCCAGCTTACAACAACGGTCCCGAAGCAGTGAGCCAGGAGGAATGGGACCTTATCCTCATGGGATTTGGCACCGACCCACTGGCGCCTTCAGGAAGCCATGTTTTCTTCGCCTCACATGGTGGACTCAATTTTATGGGCTATTCCAGCCCCGAAGTCGATGGACTTTTTGCCAGAGCTAAATCAAAGGAAGCGCTGGACAAGGAAGCAAGGCAAAAAATTTATGCTGAACTCTCCCGCCTGCTCTCCGAAGAACAACCGGTCAACTTCCTGACCTTCCACAGGGCTAACCGCGGCTACCAGAAAAATGTGATGGGCATCGAGCCAGGGGTCAATATGGGCTATAACTACTATCTCTGGTACTTTGAGTAATAGCTATGCCTGTACAGACTGGCAGGGGAAATTCAGCCCGGTCTGCCGGGTAAGCGCCAACTATGAAAAAAAGCTGGCTCCGCGACTATATTATCAAAAGACTCTTCTACTCCATCCTCATCGCCTGGGGTATACTTACCATCACCTTCATTCTGGTTAGAGTTGGACCCAGCTCCCCTGCCGACAAATACCTTGCCAACCTGGCTGCCAGGGGACAGGACCCCTCTCAGGTAATAGCTGCCATTGAAGCCAGATACGGGCTGGACAAACCGCTACTCCAGCAATACGGGGAATATATGTTCAATTTGCTTCGAGGGAACTGGGGGTGGTCATTCAGTACCTCGATGCCGGTGATGGAACTGATCAAGCACCACTGGGTCTACTCCTTTCAGTTAATACTTCTGAGCAGCATTTTCGCTGCCTTGCTGGGCATCCTCATCGGCATCTATTCCGCGGTAAGGCAATATACCAAGACCGATTACGCCTTCACATTTCTCTCCTTCATCGGCATCTCCATACCCAACTTCTGGCTAGGGGTCATGCTCATCCTGGTCTTCTCGGTGAAGCTGGGTATATTCAAAACTTACTACGACACCACATTACCTCTGTTCTCCATCGCCAACCTTAAAGCGCTGGTACTGCCGGTGATTACCCTGGGCACCGGAATGCTCGCCGCCTATGTCAGGTATACCAGGTCAGCAATGCTGGACAACTTACGAAAACCGTTCGTCATTACAGCGAGGGCTAAAGGGTTACCGGAGCGGCTAGTCATCGGGAAACATGTTTTCCGAAATGCCCTGCTACCACTGATAACGATAATAATGTTCGACCTGGGCAGCATAGTCTTCGGAGGCGCTTACCTCACTGAAATCGTCTTTGGCATCCCCGGTCTGGGGCAGGTCTCTTTCAATGCCATCTTTGCCAATGATTACCCGGTAGTGGTTGCCGTGACCATCATCGGCACTCTGGTGGTATTACTGGTCAACCTGCTTACAGATATAACTTACACCTACCTTGACCCGAGGATCAGGTATGAGTAACAGAGTTAAAATGGCAGCCAACAGCACAGTGCTTCCTTCGGGCAGTAGCCTGCGGCTAATTAGCTATTACTGGCGTAGAATGACCCGCAACCGACTGGCTGTCTTCGGTCTTGCCTTCATAACCTTCCTTGCCCTGGTTGCCATCTTCGGACCGTTTTTCACACCTGACCCCACGGAGGTAGATTTTGAAGCAAAGAACCTGCCCCCCATTGGCTTCAGTACAACGCAGTCTGTCTACAAAATAGAGACTGACGAGTTCATCACCACCAAAGTCACAGGCACATGGAAACATCCGCTCGGCACCGACAGAAAAGGACGGGACATGCTGGCGATGATAGTCTCCGGGGCACGGGTATCCCTGCAGGTCGGGCTTCTGGCTACCGGCATAGCTATAATCATCGGCACCATCATCGGCGTTATGTCGGCTTACCTGGGCGGCTGGGCGGACAATGCTCTGATGAGGTTTACCGATGTGATGATGACCTTCCCCTTCTTCCTCCTGCTCGTGCTCATAGTCTTCATCTTCGGACCCAGCCTCGCCTTCATCGTCATGGCAATAGGGCTTACCGGCTGGACAGGCACCGCCCGCATGGTAAGGAGCGAATCACTATCCTTGAGGACACGGGAATTCGTGGTGGCAGCCAAGGCTCTGGGCGCCAGCGATGGTAGGGTGGTCTTCCGCCATCTTATCCCAAATGTCATTAGCCTTATCATAGTCATTGCCACACTGTCCATTCCCGGTGTAATACTGGCTGAAGCCGCCCTTAGCTTTATCGGGCTTGGTGACCCCACAGTACCGAGCTGGGGAATAATCCTTGAAGAAGGACAGCACAGCCTGGATACCGCCTGGTGGGTGGCAGTAGAACCGGGGATTATGCTGCTCTTGACCGTCCTGGCTTTCAACTTTCTCGGTGACGGGCTGAGGGACGCTTTTGACCCGAAGAGTAATATTTAAGGGATAACGGGCAGGTATGCAGTCCGAAAATATGAATAACATCATCCTCAGTGTGAGCGATTTAAAAACGTATTTCTTCACCCGCCGCGGTGTGGTGAAGGCAGTGGATGGTGTGAGCTTCGAATTACGAAGGGGCGAATGCCTCTGCCTTGTCGGGGAATCTGGATGTGGCAAAACAGTCACCGCACTCTCTATCCTCAGACTACTTGACAGCCCGCCGTCCAGAATAGTAGGTGGGCAGGTGCGCTACAACGCGACAGACCTGACCACGTGCTCACAGCAGCAACTGAGGCAAATCAGAGGTAAAGAGATCGCTATTGTTCTCCAGGAAGCCCAGTCGGCTCTCAACCCTGTACTGACCATAGGCGACCAGATAATAGAGCAAATGAAGCTCCACCTCTCATTAAACAATAGCGAGGCACGACAAAAGGCGATAAACCTACTCCACCAAATGGGCATACCATCAGCGGAAGAGGTCCTAGCCTACTATCCTCATCAGCTATCTGGAGGCATGAAACAAAGGGTGCTAGTAACTATGAGCCTGTGCTGTGACCCTAAAATACTTATCGCCGATGAGCCTACCACCGCAGTGGACGTTACCATCAAAGCTCAGGTGCTGGATATCTTCCGTGAGTTGAAAAGAACGAGGCAGATGTCCATCATTTTCATAACCCACGACTTCAGTGTGGTAGCCGAAATAGGGGATAGGGCTGTCGTTATGTACGGTGGCAAAGATGTAGAAACCGCACCGGTCTCGCAAATTACCAGTACCCCGAAACATCCTTACACTGCTGGACTACTGGAGTGCCTGCCCGATATCTCCAAAGACGTTGATAGGCTGAGTTCAATCCCGGGGATGACTCCCGACCCCTTGAGATTGCCATCTGGCTGCACCTTCCATCCCAGATGCCCCAGAGCGATGAAGGTCTGCAGCGAGCAAGAGCCACCCCTAACCCCACTTTCAAAAGAACACAAGGTCAGGTGCCACTTGTATGTCTGAACAGAGAAGGCTTCTGGAGGTAAAAGATTTAAAAAAATACTATCCGCTCACTGCTGGCATAGTCTCTCGCCACATAGGTGACATAAAAGCCGTCGATGGTGTGACCTTCGATCTCAATGAAGGCGAGAGCCTGGGGCTGGTTGGTGAGTCCGGCTGCGGCAAGTCCACCCTGGGCAAGGCTATCCTCAGGTTAGAAGAACCGACTGCTGGTAGAATCATCTATGAAGGGACTGATATCACCGGACTGGACAAAGGTGCCCTCAGAGAATTAAGAAAAGAGATGCAAATAATCTTCCAGGACCCTGAAGCTTCTCTCGACCCGAGGATGACCGTCGGTGACTCCATATGCGAACCTCTAGCTATCCACAATATTGGGGATGAGAGGTTAAGAGATGAGACCGTAGCTAAGTTATTAAAGCAGGTAGGGCTGGAACCAAATCAGGCGGGTCTGTACCCGCATGAACTCAGCGGCGGACAGAAACAGCGCGTCGGCATTGCCCGCGCTCTAGCCTTGAATCCTAAGCTGATCATTGCCGATGAGCCGGTAAGCGCCCTTGATGTCTCCATTCAAGCCCAGATATTGAACCTGATGCTGGACATTCAAGGAGAACTGGGGCTAGCCTACCTGCTCATTGCTCACGACCTCTCCGTGATTAAATATGTCGCACACCGAATAGCAGTCATGTATTTAGGAAAAATCGTAGAGCTGGCGGAGAAGAAAGAACTGTTTAACAGTCCCCTGCACCCCTATACAGAGGCACTCATCTCCGCTGTGCCCAGTTTGAGGAGAAAAACTGGAAAGAGAATTGTCCTGCGAGGTGATGTGCCCTCACCACTCAACCCACCTTCTGGCTGTCGCTTCCACCCCAGATGCCATCGCACCATGCCGCGCTGTTCACAGGAAGAACCAGAGCTGGTAGAGATATCACCAGGGCACTGGGTCGCCTGTCACCTGCACAGGAAATAGAATCAGGAAAGGGGGCTTGTTATTCCGACTACAAAGTTGGTGGTTTGCCGGGCTTTCTGATGTTCCCGGGATGGCAAACCCAGGTCCTTCACCATATAGGCGCCATCAAGTTCATAACCAAATTCAGAACGAAAGTACTCCCTGGCGCCAACCCCGCTTATGATTGCCATTCTAGAAGCTCCGAATTCCCGTCGGGCGATACCTTCAGCCTCACGAAGTAATTGCCCCCCCAACCCCCTATGCTGGACAGCCGTGTCCCTTCGCTCCCCCAACGGGACCTCAGCCCCAAAAACGTGCAGTTCCCGAATTATGGCAGCGCCGCCAGCACCTATCACGGAATCACTGAATCTCATTCGTAATAGAGCAAACAACGTCCCCTCGCTATCTTCAAAAGAGAGAAAGACTTCCCGCCCGTCTGATGCCACGTAATCCAGCCTTTTCAATTCGGGTTCGCCTATCTTCCAGCCATCCCTTGCCCGATGTCCGTATTCACGACAGCGGACACAGCGGCAATTTACCCCTATCTCTGCCATTCTCTTCTTAAGGGAACCTCTTAGCGCCAAATCTTTACAGCCGGCAACAATGTACCTATCGGGGATATCACGCATCACCCTTGCAATTCGGACATAGTCCGGAATCTGTGTCTTGATGCCTATCATCAACTCCACTAGCTCGTCCATGCTGTAAGGGTGATAATAACCGCTCCGGTACCATGTTTCCAGCTCTGTACCAGCTATCACCAAAGTAGGATAAAGCTTCAGTCCATCGGGCTTGAAGCTGGCATCCTCAAACAACCTGTTTGTCAGTTCCAGGTCATGTTCGGGAGTTGAGCCGGGCAGACCTGGCATCCAATGATAATAGACCTTGAAACCATAGTCCTTCAGAAGGCGAGTCGCTTCCACCACATCAGCTACACTATGTCCACGCTTCACCAAACGATATATCTCATCGTCCAGCGTCTGGACTCCCAGCTCCACCCTAGTGGTGCCGAACTCCAGCATCCGTCCCACATCCTGCTCGCTACAGTGGTCTGGCCTGGTCTCTATACACAGCCCAACACACCGATGCTTGGCGTTTTCGTTAATTTTCTTAGCAGCTTCCAAATTTGGCGAATCACAGCCGTTAAGTACATCGTAGCAGGCTTTTATAAACTGGTACTGGTAATCTTCAGGACAGGCTAGAAAGGTACCGCCCATTATTATAAGCTCTACCTTGTCCGCGGGATGTCCCATAGCAGAAAGTGTCTTAAGCCTGAACTCAACCTGCTTCTTGGGGTCGTAATCACAAGCCTTGGCTCTCAGCACCGCTGGCGATTCCGGCGTATAGCTTTTCGGGACATCAGGGAAATCAGGGCAGTAGACACACCTACCGGGGCAGCCGGATGGCTTAGCCATAACAGCCACTGGAGTTACCCCAGATATAGTCCTTGAAATTTTCTTCATAGTGTGATTTCCTAGAAGAAGTTTATCAAATTAGCGCCATGGCAACAAACGCAACCGTTTTTGATGAAATAGCTGAAAGCTGGTATCGGGTCCGCCACTGGTCACGGTTTAGTGAAGAACTGAAAGAATTGTCCTGGAGATGGAGAGGCGGGAAATTGCTCAACGTGGGTTGCGCCCATGGTCCCGACTTCCTGCCCTTCAAAGACGGCTTCGAACTCTGGGGGGTCGACTTTTCTACTCAAATGATAAACCTGGCAAAAAGATATGCAGCCAAATTCAATTTTCAGGTCAACCTGCTCGTAGCTGATGCCACCACCCTTCCTTACAAGGACAACTCCTTCGACTGGGCAATTGCCATAGCGGTCTACCACCATATCAAAGGGGAAAAGGAGAGGCACCAGGCACTGCTAGAACTCAGGCGCGTCCTCAAGCCCGGCGGGGAGGCTCTTATTACGGTGTGGAACCGATGGCAGCCCGGGTTCTGGCTCAAAGGTAAAGAGGTCCATCTGCCCTGGAGAACGAAACAGAAAAGTATTTACAGGTACTATTATCTTTTCTCTTATGAAGAATTCGGCAAACTGCTTAAGCAAGCTGGCTTTGAAAGTGTCACTTTGTTTCCAGAGAGGTCTTACCGTTTCCGGATAAATTTCTTTTCCCGAAATATCTGTGCAGTGGTCAAAAAATAGTCCCCGTTTCAGCCTATCAGAGGGCGCCTCCGCATTTACAGTCCTTCAGTAAAAGCGGAAAGGGCGACAGGTAGGAAAACTTCTACAAGTTGCGGGTCGAACTGGCTCCCGGAGCACCGTTTCATCTCTGCTATTGCCTCCTGGTAAGATAATGCACCGCGGTAAGGGCGCGAAGAGGTCATAGCATCAAAGGCATCAGCTACAGCCAGTATGCGAGCCTCAACAGGAATGTTTTCGCCTTTCAAGCCTGACGGATAACCCGTCCCGTCCCAGCGCTCGTGATGATGAAGGATAGCTGGAACGCAAGCGACCAGATTCAACACATGGCTGACAATAGTGGTCGAGAGCTTGGGATGAGCCCGGATCATCTCCCATGCCTGTGCATCAAGGGCGCCAGGTCTATTCAATACTTCATCCGGAATCCCTATCTTGCCGATATCATGGAGTAGAGCGGCTGTGCTAATTACAGCCACTTTATCCGGCGGCAGATTCATCTTTTCAGCTAAAGCCACAGCATAGCTACTCACTTTTCGCGAATGCCCGTAGGTATACCGGTCTCTGGCTTCGATTGTCGCTGCCAGGGCATAGATGACATTTAGAGCCTCTTTATCTGAAGCTGTCCCGGATGCGGTCTCTATGGTGGTGCTCAAAATTTTCGACACAATGCAAGTCCGGTTGCCGCCGGTTTTCTTGGCATAATAAAGGGCTTTGTCAGCAGCATTAAGCAACTCGTCGAATATTACCCCGTCATTAGGCCAGGTAGCCAGACCGAGACTGGCTGTTACCCTGAGTTCCGCTTTGCTCATTTCCTGGGCGACTCGTCCACGAATTCGCTCGGCAACTACAAAAGCTGCCCCGGAATCTGTCTGAGGCAGCAACATAGCAAATTCATCACCTTCGTAGCGAAACGCCAGATCGGAACTTCTCACCGACTTCTGAATGATCTTCCCGACTTCCCCCAGCAGCTTATCGCCAGCCGCATGACCATGGTTATCGTTGTAAGCCTTGAAGAAATCGAGATCAAGCAGGATTAAGGAAAACGTGCCACCGTATCGATTGCACGAGTCTATCTCATGTCTCACACGCTCATCAAAATGTCGTCGGTTAAACAGACCGGTAACTTCATCCACCCGAGCCCTTTGTTCCGCTCTGGCATAGAGGCGGCTGTTCTCCACTGGCACAGCTACCTGAGCAGCCAGATGCTCCAGCAATAGCAACTGCTCCGACGTGTAAGCATAAGGATTCCGACTGGCAATTATCAGACCACCTATAGGCTCGCCTTTAGCAATTAGAGGCAGGTAGACTATAGACCTGATCCCTTGCTGAAGATGCTTCTCCCCGGTCCAGAATTTCCTGCTGCTGGACAAATCAGGCTCGTAGAGGGCTTTTCTGTGTTCCAAAGCCCACTCTGTCCCCGTGCCCTTTAACGGTATCCTCTCTCCCTGCTGCCAGGGCGAATTTACCCCCGTTGCAAATAAACCTTCAAGAACGAGGTCATCACCCTCAACCAGCGCAATGGCTCCCCAGTCCACCTCAATAACTTTCTTCAACTCAGCTACAAAGGTGTTGTACACCTCCTGTATGTTCAGGCTGGAAGCTATCACCCTGACCAGTTCATTTATTACTGATAGCTCCTGCTCCCGCCTCTTAAGTTGCTCGTGGAAATATTCCTTTTCTATGTTGGCTGCCAGTTGCTTGGTAATCGATTCCAGTAAAGCAATGTCTTCAACCGAGTACTTTCCATGTCTCTTTTTACCCAGTGCCAGGATAGCGATCAGATTGCTGTCATTTAATAAAGGAAAGAATAGCTCGAAATCGAGATATTTGAGTTGAGATTTCACCTCGGTATCCAGATGCATAAACTCGGGTGCAACCTCTATCTCATTACGCAGTAGATACCTGCTCTCGCGCTTCAACCACCTCACAATCGGATTATACTTTCCCAAGCTGACCGGAGGCATGTCCGCAGGCTCGGCAAACTCGGACACAAAGCTGCCCTCATGAGGGTCAGGCAACAGCAACGATGCTGACTTACAACCAAAACTCCCCACAACCAGCGGTAGTAGTTTCTCGCCTAACTCCTTCAGGCTCGAAGCATGAGGAAGTTCCCACCTGATAAACCTCAGCAGTTTCTGACGGTAGCTGTGTCTCTTCTTATTGAACAATTGTTCCGTACCGGTGAAAATAAAATCTCGCAACACATAAGCAATACCAGCAACCCCGATAGCTAAAATGGCTGACAGACTTAAAACGAGCCAGTCCACAGGTCTACCGACAAGCCTATAGACCCCGATACCAAACACAACATATAGACCCACACTGCTAATCAGTAAACATATCCAGGCAAGTGTACGGCGGAGGACAGTTTGCATGTCCAGCAACTGATGCCTCAGCACAGGATAAATCAAGGTGGCAGCAGTTAATAATGCCCCAACATAAGCCACAGGATAACGCTTACCAAAATCGCTAAAGGCGTTTATGGCGGTGAAGAGCACCATTAGTACAATCCCGAATAGCAAATAGAGGACTTGATTGCGCGTTATCGGGTCAACCAGACCTCTCACATGTTGCCACAGGAGGTAAAAATCCCTGCCAAACAAGACCACCAGCGCAACTGGCAAAATAAAAATTCCCTTACCATACACAGGTACCAGAAGTCCATTATCAACTTGCAAATCGCTCACTACATAACCAGCCAGCGTCACCGCCATCAGTCCAGCCATCACAAAATAAGCAAATGGGAAACGAAAACCCTTCGTCTCGTAGAATGAGGCTAGGAAATAGTGGACCTGCACTGCCGCCCAGAGAAACAAACAGATAGCTAACTCGAGCACTAAAAGCCTGTTCTGTGTGAAGAAGTCGCCCCGGGACGCAAAATCGGCAAGCCCCCATAACAAAGTTGCCAGTAAACACAAGGCAAAAAGCTTATGCTGTCTCTGCCACGGACGATTGAGGAAAAGGATAACACCTAGAGGAATAAAAGTCACTGCTGTCACCAGCGAGATTAAAGCTCCTGTATTCACGACTCAAACTCCTAAGGGAAATTCGGCGAACATTATCTCCCTTTATGTATAGTTTGTCAAGACCTTCGCATGTGGCGGGCTAAGATAGGGTGTCACATAGAACGCACCAAAAGGAATATGCGTACTTACTTATTTCCAGGCGGACTGTAGAAAGACAGCGCTCTCCCTGCCTGCTCACCCTCTGCGGAAGAGGCGGAAAAAGCGGTCCTGGTACTCGTAGAATAAGCCCCAGCGTCTGAGTTCAGTAGCAAGCTCTGAAGCCCACGAAGGGTCGCGCTCAGCCCTTGCAAACAATTCTTCAATATAGTTTCGGGCGCCCCCGGGTATACCCGCCGCATCGATATTAAGAAGCCCCCTACGCTCAAACTCGACTACATTTGTGTATACAGAACTCTGGGTCAGTTCATAGGTGAACTTCAGCAATGAAACATCCCACATTTCCTCAACACCTTTTATGATGGCAGTCAGAGGGTCATGCTGGCTATCTATCCTGGAGTTTATTTTGTCCACTATCGCCGCTACAGGTTCCGAGACTATGTTCATCTCTTTGGGTTCGTTTCTATAACTATAGAAAATCCCCGGCTCATAAGGATGTTTCTCTGCCATCATCTCTATAAACCTTCTTGCACCACTACTGAAGCCCTCGAGGTTGATCAAGTAAGTAGGTGTGACGATTTTAGGTCTGGCAGCGATAACCCTCCCTTCCCTGACTACATTCACCCACTCGGTAAGCTCGGTTACCAGATAATAGTATATGTTGGTGCTGCCGAAAGTAGCCAGACGCTGCGCCGGTGCTCTGAGCACCTCTGTGCGCTCTATAGCATTTTGAATCTTCCCATCAATCTCCATAAAGTCGACCATGCCTCGCTGTCGTTACAAGAACAACCTCACTGCCTGGAAATTACGCTCGACATTAGCTTTACCGCGAATCACAGCGCCGTATTCAGTGCTGTGTCCCGCTACCAGAAGTTCCACATCTAACTGCGACAGCTTTTCTATGCTCTTCTTCAACAGAGAGAGACTGCCACTGGGAAAATCCGTTCTGCCGATACTCCCATAAAAGACCACATCTCCGGTTATCAATATTTTCTCCCCCGCCCAGTAAAGACAGACCGAACCCGGAGAATGTCCGGGGGTATGCAATACTTGTAGTTCTACTTTGTTCTGTGTGCCCAGGCTCAGCGTCCCTTCCCTTAGATAGAAAAGTGGGGTGAACTGTGGTGGTTTCATTCCGAACATGGAGTACATCTTCTGCCCCAGAGTATTGCGAAATTCGTCCTCCTCCTCAGATAAGGTCACCCAGGCACCGCTCTTCTCCACCACCAGTTCGTTTGCCTGGCAGTGGTCAGGGTGGCTATGAGTGTTTATTATCAATCCTACATCGCTAACCCTGAAACCGCTCTTTTCCACGGTTTTTGCCAGGTGCTCAAAACAGGTCTCTCCAAATTCATTGCTTATATGCCCCGGGTCGATAAGTACATGAGGGCGCTCTCCCCGAAGTACATTGGCAAAAAGACAGGTGTTACAATTGTTACCCCTACCCTGCCAGACATAACAGTAAAAATTGTCCGCAAGCCGCAGCGTCCTGTAGTACTCGGATGTCCTGTAGACCATAGGTTTTTGATTACAGCTCAATTATAAGGTAAAATGCTGGTGAAAACCAAATACCAGCCTGGTAGCCGCCATAGGAAATCGGACAAGCTACAAGATACCAAGAGCCAAACCTGTACAGCACTTACCCTAAAGAGAAGGTTTAAAAATGGGAGAGCTTAAGAGCGCCTGGGAGATCGCACAGGAAAAAGCCAAGAAACTGGGCGACCTGTCAGCCGAAGAAAGGGGAAAACAAAGGGAAAAGGAGTGCCTTCAAATAGCTAAGGCGCTGGCTGATAAATACCTTGCTCACCCCGATGCCAGGCTACTAACATCTGAACTGGCAAGGTACGATGGTCAGGAAAAGGAACTGATAACCAGGTTCCTTTTACGCCAGTTTGTAGATACAATCGATATACGCTTCAGCGTCAACACCGAACACGCGATGCAGGGGATCCTTTACTTAAACCATGATAACGCTGTAACAGAGACCTTAAACAGGATAAAAGAGTTGCTACAAGAATATCAAGTAGCAGAAGCCAGACAAAAAGAGGATATAGAAAAAGCCGGGAGAGAGACATTGCACCAGATGAGAATCGCTGGCTCAGCAGTCAGCCGGATAAATCCTCAAGCCAGAGACGAATGGCAGAGGAGTCTGGAAATGGTGGCACAGCCTTTCGCTGAGACATTAAAAAAGCTAAAACAAAGACTCCCGGGCTGAGCCTACCTCTTTAAATAGCCTATGCCCTTTATTCTCACCCGATTACCTGTCACTTCCGTCTGAGCACCAAATTTACCCAGCACCTGCTCTACCAACCACAGGTTAGCCTCGATATGGTCGGTCATGTGTGGTATCAGATACTCAGTAACCCCTTCTGCTAGGGCAGCGTAAAGCACCACCTGGTCACCTAAAAACCTATCAACTGTAGCCCCGGCATTAATGTCCTCGATCAAGTTGCTAGCTACCTGCCTTCCTATGTTTTCGGCACGCCTGCCTTTCTTGCCCGCCATATCCGAACCGAGATAGCAGCCAGTGCCTTCCACCCAGATAGCCAGAGCAGCACCGGGATGGGTGGCAGCAGCATCGTAGACCACTTCGATTTTAGCGCTGTAGCCACTTTGCTTTAGCAAACGCTCACACTCCCGCGCCATCCGCTCGCTGACCTTGGACTCACTTAGATGAGAGCAGATAGCCACACCGCAAATGTTTGAAATCGCTGTGCGTTTATCAGCCTTGATCGCTTTGATTGCACCATCTACCGGGCTCACCCTCACTTCGATTATGCCGCCACCATGCTCAGCATAGCCAGGACGCTTGATTTCCAGCTCAGCATGTATGCCCATTCCGCTCAGGAAAGCAAAAAAGACGTGCTTCATGTGATAAGCTGATGGTGCGAAGTCCTGGAACAGCCCTCCAGATATGGTAAAGGTCGATGGTCTGGTGGCGAAACATGCCACTGGCAACAAGGTCATGGCTAACATAGTAGTGGAGCCACCGGTGCCTATGTCCCAGCGATAATCACCTCCCTCCACCCTCTTCCCCGGTTTATACCACACCTCCATTGAACCCAGGGTGGCACCTTCAACAGAGCCCTGAGAGACCTCACAGCAAGCCAATATAGCTTGGCGGTGCTGATGGCGCAGACCGGGCTTCTCCCTGGCAGCCCTAATGTTCCGCATATGGAGTTCCTCGCCAAATAGGGTTGCCAGGCTCACTGCATAGCGCAGCAACGTGCCGCTGCCGGATTTCACCGAACCATCTATCTCTATCATTTCAGCAGACCAGCAAGTCCCGGGGCGGAAAACGCAGTCACAGAGAGGTCTTATTGCAGAAAAAGGAAGACATCAGGCAAGGTTCATAGCTTGCTGCAGCGCCACATCAACATTTTTGTGCGTATCTCCAGTCAACTCTTCCACCATCAGATTAGCCACCTGAAGAAACCTGTTCTGCTCGGCAGTGCCCAGGTGTTCCAGCAACTCCTCAACTCTCCTTGCCAGAAGCACCTGCTGTTCCAGAGGGACTTTTTTCGACCTAGGCAATGCCAGGAGGGGGTGCGCGAAAAGTACCGGTTTAAGCAAAGCCACCAGATAGACGAACTTGCCTCGCCTGCTTGCTTGAGCTAGCTTCCAGACAGCCTTATCTTCTTCCGAAGTGCGTATCCATTCCAGTGCAAAGGCAAATTGACACTCAATGAAGTTACGCTGCACCAGGAACCTGGTTGCTTCAAAGTCCTTAACCGCCACAGACAGAAAATATAACACCTGGTCGAGCACAGAGGCATCGAGACCTTTCACCGCAGCTATATGACGGCACTCCTCTGGGATCTTGAAAATATAATACTCAATCGAGCCATGCAAGGCACTATGTGCCGCCTCGTGCCGCATAGCTCCCAGCCTCGCCAGCTTGCTTAAGCCCGCTAATCTTTCCAGGCAGCAAATTATCCGCGGATAGCCGCGCCAGGCATCGTGATAGCAAATGTACTCCTCGTCTCCAGCAGTGGTTATCCCCATCCTTAGTTTCTCTTCTTTCAGGATCGCCTGTACATTGGCTTCGGTATCCACAATGTGCACATCAACCCGATAAGGAAGCCTTATCTTAAACCGACGGTAACAGTCGCGGAAAGTGTTCTCTATCTCCCGTTTGGTGACCCATGTGACATTGCCGCTGGTAACGACATTTAGCTGCACATCTGTCATACCTAGCTACAAAGATAACAATGTTAGTCGTTAAAGTCAATAGCTCCTATCCGGGCGACATAAAGACCACTACTATTGCAAGTGGGTCTGACTTTAGGTTAATATTGCTAATAAATGGAACGCATCTGGGCACCCTGGCGAATGGAATACATAAATAAAGCCGCGGAAGAACCGGGCTGTTTTCTTTGCCGGAAATCAAAAGAAGATGACGATGCCTCAAACCTCATACTTTACCGCGGGGAAAGCAATTTCATAATCCTCAATGTCTACCCCTACAATACAGGGCATCTCATGGTCGCCCCCTACCGCCATGTAGGAGACCTTTCTTTACTGAGCGATGCTGAAGCTAGAGAGCACCTGGAGATGGTCAAACTGGGTCTCAAGCTCCTGACTGAGACGATGAGCCCTGAAGGTTTCAATATCGGAATGAATCTAGGCAAGGCAGCAGGCGCCGGTTTAGCCGACCATATCCATACTCACATCGTCCCCCGCTGGCAGGGCGACACCAACTTCATGCCCATAATCGCAGACACAAAAGTTCTCCCTGAATCTTTGACCATAACCTACCAGAAACTAAAGCAAAACCTGAAACTCTCCTCTCCCCCGAAGGGAGAAGACTGAGGTAAGGTTGTCTGTAGGTTATTAGAAAAAGCTAACCGTCAGCGCAGGGATAAGACCCGAGCACCCTTAGAAAATTTGTCTTCTGTTCCATCTCTGCGAGAGCCTGGCGGCAAACCGAGTCCTCCACATGCCCTTCAAAGTCAACATAAAATACGTATTCCCAGGGCTTCTTTTTGCTTGGTCTCGACTCCAGCTTGGTCAAGTTTATGTTCCTGGTGGCGAAAACGCCCAGGCAAGCGTACAAAGCCCCGGGTACATTTCTGGTACTGAATACCAGAGAGGTCTTGTTCTTAGCCGCCGGTGCTGCTTTAAGTCGGGAAATTACGAAGAACCTGGTATAGTTGTCCTTGCTGGTCTCGATGCCCTCGGCGAGGATTTCCAGACCGTAAATCTGCGCTGCCCTACGGCTAGCAATAGCAGCGCAATTTTTGAGCTTCTCCTCCTTTATCCTTTTAGCGCTAGCCGCCGTATTATAGGTAGGCACTACCTCGGCACCGAGCCGTTTCAAAAACTCCTCGCATTGTGCTAGAGCCTGGGGATGGGAATAGACGGTCTGTATATCTTCGAGCTTTTCACCCGGCAAAGCCATCAAGCAATGGCTTATCCGCAAATTCACTTCGCCGTAGATATTCACCTGATACTGCAACAACAGGTCATAAGTCTCATTGATGCTGCCAGCTAGCGAGTTCTCCACCGCCACGACACCGAAATCAGCTCTCCCCTTTGAAACAGCTACAAACACATCTTCAAGGTGACGGCAGGTCAGAAGTTCAGCCTCCTTGAAGAAGTTGATGACAGCGTCCTCCCCGAAAGCCCCCCGCTCCCCCTGGAAAGCGACCTTCACCATCCTCGTCCTTACACTCATCACCCGACCAGCTCTGCTTTCAAAGCCTCTTCACTATCTGTAGTCGTTAAAGCGATTATCCGGTCATTGACCTTAAGCACAGTATCGGCGGTAGGCACTATTGGCTTCTGCCCATTTCTTATCAACAATGCCATAATAGAATCAGCGGGTAAAGTAAGGTCCTTGACCGCCTTCCCCACAGATTTCGATCCCTCCAGCACCTTAATCTCAACCACCTCCATTTTCTCTTCGCCCATGCTCAAAAGATGGATTAACGGATGTGTAGGAAGTTTTTCCTCGATATGCTCCAGGATAACATTGGTCACACTCACCGGGCAATCAATTCCCAGTTTCTTAAAGATCTGCTCATGTTTGGGGTCATTTACGCGGGCGATAGTACGCGGTACTCCAAACTTATACTTTGCCACCTGACATGCCACCAGGTTGTCTTCATCCTCGTTAGTAGCCGCTATAAAAACATCTGCCCTCGAAGCTCCAGCTTCAGCCAGGACAGCTACCTCACAGCCATCGCCCCGCATACACACGCTCCCCAGCTCGTCTTCGAATTTCTCACATTTGGCAGGGTCCTTGTCCAACACCAGCACCTCGTGCCCTTCTCTCAGCAGGACTTTGCACAGACTGTAACCAACGCTACCTCCGCCGATAATTATTATGTACATTTCATCTCACCTTCTCTCATGAAAGCACCCTCTCTTTCAACATTTGTGCAAAGATAACCGTGGGGCTAAGTGCCTCCAGCCCCAGCGCTTCATAAACGTCTTTACGGAGCGGGTCATATATCCGGCAAACCACCTTAGGTATGTTGAAAATCTGCTTGGCGATTTGAGCCGCCATAACATTACGGTTATCTCCCTGCGTCACCGCCACGAAGGCATCAGCTTGCTCAGCGCCCGCCTTTTCCAGCGTCTCGAGGTCGGTGCCATCGCCTACAAGAGCCGTACCTCCGAAACTCGGCGGCAATCGCCTGAAACTGTGGGCATCTATATCGAGGACGATCACTTCGTGCCCTTCAGCGTCAAGTAAACTGGCTAGCTGGGCTCCTACTCTCCCACAACCCATGATAATCACTTTCATAGCATCGCCTTCCTCAAGAAATAGGTTCTCTGTATAGTAATACGCGGCAAGGAGCTTCCTCCAGAACATAGGGGATAACTCTACCCAGGTTAAACACGCCAAAACGCTTCTTATAAGCAAATCCCATAAGGATTAAGTCCACATCTCTTTCCATCGCCTCGCCCACGATTGCCGGACCGACTTCCCGTGCCTGGATCAAATCGGTCTCCACCTCATAATCAAGCTCAGCAGCTATCTCCTCAGCTCGCGTCAACGCTTTTTCCGCCTTTTCTACTTCGGAATCTATCATTGCATCCAGTGGCAGGCTGCGCTTGACCTCGATGACATAGAGAACATATACCTTCGCTTTCGACCTTTTAGCCAGGTTACAGGCTAGCTTCACCGTTTCGACATCGGCATCTCTACCGTTCACCGCAACCAACATTCTCTCCAGCTTCATACTCTTGCTGACCGTCTACAATATAGTATAGTTTCGCCCGTCCATGAGTGCAATTATGTGCTTATCCCACACTGAAAGTCACTCTACCTTGCCACTCCACCCAAAGGCAACTGCCTTCGCCAGCGAAACAGGAAATAAATACCCAGCCCCAGCGCCATCCAGCCGAAACCGACCCATCGGCTGTACTCTTGCATCGCAACCACCACTACCCAGATGGCTATTGTGCCCAAAAGCCCAATAACAGCGGTTAACGGGAACTCTGCACCCCTGAATCTCACATTCCAGCCAAGTTTAAATGGTCTCTCCATTTTTGGCATCTTCCAGCGTAACGCCAGAATGGAAAGATGTGCCAGGGCAAAAGACAGCATAGAGCCGAAGGCATAAAGACCACCTAACGACTCAAACAAGTCCGGGCGGAAAAATCCTGGTATTTGTAACAGTATTGCCACCAGGGTAAAAACGACTATAGCCACATACGGGGTCTTGGAACGGGGGTGGACTTTCCCCAGAACGCCGGGTACCAGATTAAACCTGCCCAGCGAAAAAGCCAGGCGCGAGATTCCCAGCAGTCCAGCATTTGTGGCTATAAACAAAATCGTGCCTGCCAGCACGGCTACCAGTATGGGAAGAGCAGCCCGCAGCACGTCAATAAACCAGGTCGCGATATAGTGCTGTATCGGCTCGTGGAAAATTCTTGCCGCTAACTCATCAGGGACAATAGCCATGGAGACCTTATGAGCTATACCAGCAACCGGGTCGGTAGCCCAATCAGAAGCCAGCTCGCCGGGTGTCATGGCTGAGAAAGCCGATATAGAAATACCGCCAAAGATAAGCAGGACTACCACGATCATCAACATATAAGCCCTAGGGGCACGCACCTGCGGGCGCCTGGTCTCCTCCGCCATTTGTGATACTGTTTCCACACCAGTAAAGGCAATAGCTGCAATAGCTATACCGAAGACGAGATTGGCAGTCGATGGCCAATAGCCGGTAACACGCTGCCAGAAGACACCGGGGTGGAAGAGTATCGCCAGAGCCAGGACGATGATCAACAACTGAGTTGCTATATCCAACATAGCTAGCCCCACATTGACTTGAGAAGACTCCCTGACACCGATAACATTCACCACCATGAGCAACAGCACAATACTTATAGACATGCTGGTGTGTGCCAGAGGCGATGTCTTCAGAGGTTCCCAGAAAAGCCCGAGGTAAGATGGTATAGTATAGGCGGAGATCGCAATGGTGACGATGTAACTGAACATCAGCGCCCAGCCGGCGACGAACCCCACCAGGTCATTGAACCCGTGACGGGCAAAACTGGCAGAGCCACCAGCTTCAGGAAACATAGCTGTACCCTCGGCATAGCTCAAAGCGGTAAAAATGAACAGTATGCCAGCAAGCCCTAACACAACGGGGGTGGCTCCCACAGCTACCAGCGCCACCAGTCCCAGGGCATAGTAGATAGAAGAACCTACATTGCCGTAACCAGCACTGAACAGTCCAAAAACACCAAGCACACGCCTCAGAGGGTGTGCAGTAACCCTCGGTCGGCGAACAAATCTATCACCTAACTTGGGTTGCCAGGTATCTGCCACAGAAATTTCTTATTGATGGCGAATTGTAATACCAGCCTTGACCTTTGTCAATAGCTCTTCCACTGGGCTATAATAACGCTTGTAGCCTTGTGGTGAGCGTAGCCGAGCGGTTCAAGGCGTCAGGTTGTGGCCCTGAAGAACGAGGGTTCGAATCCCTCCGCTCACCCCACCACCCACCAGATGCTTGGGGCAACCTTTTCCCGGCATAACTTGCGCCTATAGCTCAGCGGACAAGAGCACCGGTCTTCGGAACCGGGGGTCGTGGGTTCGAATCCCTCTAGGCGCGTTGCTTTTTAGAGCCAAAATCAACCTGCCGTATTACACGGTTGCTCCTAACCAGGTAAGGCTCCTTTTACAGCCTGAACTGCCCTCTAAAATATGTATCCCTTACACTCCTCGACTTTGTTTCTGCCCAAGACTCCAGCCCCATCTTCTTAATCAAACATAGATTGAAAACCTTGGTATTATGCGGTCTCTCTGCTGCTTTGTCAGCATAAGGATGAAGATAATCACAGGGAAAATCGGAGCACTCATAACAGAAGCTAAGTCCCTTCTTCTGGATGCACCTGTAAACATTACAGGGCTCGGTCATGTCCAAGAAGCCTATCGTCCCGTTTTCCTCCCGGCACCCCCGGCAAACCACCCGCTCGACCGGGATATTCAAATTCCGGGCAACAGCCGCTCTCAGTCGCTCGTTGTCTTTAGCCAGATAAACAGGACAATTAAAGCAGTCCAGTCCACAGGGCGCAGTCATACGTCTATAATCCATAGCATCTCCTTTCTTTTTTATCAAATAAGATGGTACCAGAAATTGGGGTCTGCATGCATAGCTTGCCCGTTTACTGTTGACAGAAAAATCGTGTAAGTAATAAGATAATAAATAAGGGCACGAGTACAGAGGACACATATAGCAGTAGGAACAATGTCCCGGACTCGGTTACTTGGTCTCCTCTTTGGCTTTTTGGTAGGGGCGGTAATGGCATATGCCACACCCTACTTCTTGGTAGCTGTGTTCACCCTGATTGGTATTGCGTTACTGGCAGCAAACATCTACATCCTCTGGTGTGCAATCTAGTACTTGTAGAGCAATCAACCTTGAGACAATAGTGCAAGCCACTATTGCATTTGTGGCACACAGGCTTGTTTTTGCGACATTCTGGACAACCTCTCTAGTAAAAGGCTAGAATTTAGCTCCCAAGCGAAAGCCCTGAAAACGCAGAACGATGAGCTACATCATGTCCTGGAGCGGGGGAAAGGACAGTTGCCTTGCTTGCTATGAGGCTATTCGACAGGGATACCGGGTATCATACCTGGTGAACTTCATTTCCAAGGAATATCAGAGAGTCAGCTTCCACGGCACCGAGGCTAGACTCATTCAGTTACAGAGCGAAGCTCTAGGCATCCCGCTCTTGCAACAGGAGACATCGTGGGACAATTATGAGCCAGCATTTAAACAGGCGGTTAGCAGCCTCATTCCCGAAGGTATAGAAGGCATGGTCTTCGGCGATATATATCTTGAAGAGCATAAGCAGTGGGTGGAGCGGGTCTGTGGAGAGCTGGGCATCAAAGCCCTGGAGCCATTGTGGGGATGGACGACAGAAGAGGTGCTCCACACTTTTATAGGCAACGGCTTCGAAGCAGTGGTGGTCAGCGCTCAGGCAGACCTCATCGGTCCGGAATGGGTGGGGCAACCTGTGTCCAGACCCTTCCTGGACTATCTCAGAAGTAAAAACATCGACCTCTGCGGTGAGAACGGCGAGTACCACACCCTGGTAATCAACGGCCCTATCTTTAACAAAAAGATCGAGCTTACTAAGACGGACAAAGTGCTTAAAGATAACCGCTGGTTCTTGGATACCGTTAGTTATTACCTCGAGAGTTGAGTCCTCTCTCTTACACCTTGCCACCAAGAGCCTGTATGATAGCAGCGTTGAATAACAGCCGCAGCAACAAGAGGACTTGTCCCCCACCCGCACTCACACCTCTACAAGGACTGTATCACCTTCCACCTTAATATTATAGACGTCCAAGCCCCTGGGTCCTTTCATGGCTCTGGCAATGGCGGAAAAGGCACCTGAGCCTTTAAGCCAACGGACCACGTGTCCATCAGCAAGGTCGAACTGCGAGCCATGTAATGGGCAGGTGACCACCGTTCCCTCAAGCTTGCCCTGTGCCAGTCTGCCACCCAGATGTGGGCAACGCGCACTTACAGCATAGAACTTGCCGCCAGACCTGACCACCAGGACTTCTTTGCCCCCGACTTCGACCCCCTTCATCACACCCTCTAGGAAATCACCGGTTGCTCCTATTGGAACAAACTCACCCATCTTATACTCCATACCTACTTTAATCTACCCTCAACTGCGCCCCAATCGATATTGCGGAAGAAAGCCTCGATGTAGTCAGCCCTTTTGAGCCCGTAGTCAATCATAAAGGCATGCTCAAAAACATCCAGCACCAAGACGGGTATGCAACCAGCGGGATGACCCACATCATGTTCGTTTATCCACTGGTTGAACAATTTCCCGGTGACGTCGTCCTGATAAAGGACGACCCAGCCGATACCCCGCATCGTCCCGCACGCTTTGAAGTCCTTTTCCCAGTCCTCATAGCTGCCGAGGTCATCCGCCAGCTTGCTGGCTAGCTTGCCCGACTTGTTCAATGACCCCTTCCCACCGAGATTTTCAAAGTAATATTCGTGCAGCCTCATACCATTGAACTCCCAGCCCAACCGCCGCTTCAGCTCGGCATATTCTGGAGTCCCCTGCTTGCCCTCCTTGAGCATGGCAGACAGGCTGTCCATCAGTCTGTTAGTATTGGTCACATACCCTTGATATAGTGTGAAATGGTTCTTAAGCAGTGTCTCGCTAAACCCCTCCATGCCGATTAATTTGCCGTAGTCTTTAGCCTGATAAGCCATTGCTTCACCCCCAAACTATTTTTGCAGTTCCATCGGTTTGCCACAGCAGACCAGCTCGCCACCACCCACCACTTTAACCTCGACCACATTACCGCAAATACTACACTTGAACACCTGCCCTATAGCAGTAACTTTTGCCATCTCTACCTCCTTTCAGCCCTCAGTCTTGCTTTATGATTACTTTTTCACTTCCTTCAAAAGATCGCTGAAGATATCAGTGTGGTAAATCTCATGGTCTCGGATGCGCAGAAGCAGCTTCCTCAGCTTTTCGTCAGGCATCTCTTTGGCTGCACGGTCATACTCGGCAGCTACCTTCTTCTCAATTTCGATATCGGCTTTGAGCATCGCAGCCTGATCGGTAGACTGGTCCACCTCAGTGTGCTCGATCCTGGGGCTGCCACCACCTCCGACCAGTTCCTCAGCCAACCAGCCCAGATGCTGCATCTCGTTTATTGCCTGGTCTTCCATCTGTTTCTTTATCTCTTTGTTCTTAGCCATGTATGAATGGAAGAGGTACTGGAGTATCACTGTGTACTCATGTTCTATACCCCAGTCCAGCGCCCCAGCGACCTTGTCTTTGCGTTCACCTCTGATATCCCTGAGCCCTTCCTTTTTTGCCTTGTCTACGAAATGCTGAAAGTCACCACGATGGGACTCCTCGTCCGAAAGGATACGCTCAAGCAATCGCTTTATCTTGGGGTCATCGATGGCAGCGATGTGCTGCTTATACATGGCGATGGCGTCCTCCTCCAGAAGCACGTCCTGCCCCATCCAGTCGCTCACCGCTTTGCCTTCCATGCGCATTTTGCCCCGCTTCAGGCTGGGCTTGCCACCGAGTTCCACTATTATCTCAGCAAGCCAATCGAAATGACGCATCTCCTCCCTGGCAATAGCCTCAATTTCGCAGGCGAGTTCCCCTTCGCCCATAGCATAGGCATGGATAAGGTACTGAATAATAGCCCCATGTTCGCCCTCAAGGTCTGCGTTCAGTAAAGCGATGGTCTTTTCTTTGTCCATTCTTTTTACCTCCAGTTAGATAATCTCTTTTTGTAGATAGCCCACGGCTATCCGGGGAATACCCCTATATGCCTCATCTGCGCCTGGGCACCTCGGGGGCAAGGTATTTCTCCGGGTTCTGGTCAAAAGCTTTCTTGCAGGCTAGAGCACAGAAGTAGTACTTTTTGCCTTTGTATTCAGATGTCGCTGCAGCTTCCTTCTCTTTAACTTCCATCTTGCACACCGGATCGATCGCCATCTTTTCACCTCCTTTCTCAGCTATTTCAGTTCCAGCTGGCTTGAAACCTTTCAAGCGCAACGAGTTAAGCACCACCGTAATGGAGCTGGCAGCCATAGCCACTGCCGCCAGTACCGGGTTCAAAAAGCCATACTCACCGAGAGCAAAGCGGAGTGCCACCGGCACCCCCTGAGCTTGAAAAGCAGGATACAGCACCCCAGCCGCCACCGGGATCAGGGCGGTATTATAGGCGAATGCCCAGAAGAGGTTCTGCTTTATAGTGCGCATGGTGCGACGGCTTAAAGATACCGCAGTGACAACACCACGCAGGTCACCGCTGACGAGCACTATGTCACCCGCCTCCACAGCGATATCGGTGCCAGTGCCTATAGCAACGCCAACATCTGCCTGAGCCAGCGCAGGGGCATCGTTAATACCATCACCTACCATCGCTACCACTTTCCCTTCATCCCGCAGCCTTTGTAATTCCATGGCTTTGTTCTCCGGCAGTACCTCTGCTAGCACCCGGTCAATGCCAGCCTCGCGAGCTATCGCATTGGCAGCCCGAAAGTTATCACCGGTGAGCATTGCCACCTCGATACCCATCTTATGGAGCACCCTGACCACCTCTTTTGCCTCGGGTTTCAAAGTATCAGCAAGCGCTATAACTCCGGCTACTTGACCGCCCACAGCTAAAAACAGCACTGTCCTCCCCTGCTCCCACAACTGTTCAGCCACCGTGGCAATGCCGTCCAGCGGTAAATCACGCCCACGCATTAGGGCAAGATTACCGACAAGATGGCGCTTGCCATCCAGGATGGCTTCGACACCATGACCTGGCATGGCACTGAAATCAGACACCTCGAGAAGGGCTAGCCCCTTCGCCGAAGCCGCTTTGACCACAGCCTCAGCCAGCGGATGCTCTGAGTTGCGCTCCGCCGAAGCTGCCAATCGCAAGACTTCATCCCCGGTAAACGGTGGCACAGGCACAATGTCTGTGACCACAGGGCTGCCGACCGTCAAAGTGCCTGTTTTATCAAACAGCACACAGTCCACCTTGTGCATTATCTCCAGTGCTTCACCGCTACGGACAAGGACACCGTTCTCAGCACCCTTGCCGGTACCGACGATGATAGCAGTGGGCGTAGCCAGCCCCAGAGCGCAGGGGCAGGCGATGATAAGAACAGCCACAAAGTTAAGCAAAGCATGCGTCAGAGCCGGCTCCGGTCCCAGAAAAGACCAGACGACGAATGTAACAATAGCCACTCCCACCACCGCTGGCACAAAATAGCTGGCGATAATATCTGCCAGACGCTGCACCGGTGCCTTGCTCCCCTGCGCCTCCTCCACCATCCTGATAATACGAGCCAGCGTAGTGTCCTTGCCCACCCGTGTAGCTTCAAACTGAAAGCTACCGGTCAGATTGATCGTACCTCCGATAACCGTATCGCTCACCTTCTTTTCCACAGGTAGACTTTCACCGGTGATCATGGACTCGTCGACCGTGGAATACCCCTGTGTCACAGTGCCATCTACAGGTACCCGCTCTCCGGGGCGCACCAGCACGATATCCCCAACCTGCAACTCCTCCACCGCAACCTCAGACTCCACTCCATCTCTAATGACGACCGCTTTGTCCGGTCTCAAGCTGATAAGCTTTTTTATCGCCTCCGAGGTCTGCCCCTTCGCCCTAGCCTCAAGAAAACGCCCCAATAGAACAAGGGCAATTATCATGGAAGACGTGTCGAAATAGACTTCGGGTGCCATCCTAGCGCCTGTGAATACCTGAGGGGCGACAACCACCACCGTGCTGTAGAAATAAGCCGCTGAAGTACCTACAGCTATAAGTGTATTCATATCAGCAGTCCGGTGCTTAAGTGCCCCCCATGCTCCGCGATAGAACTGCCACCCTGCCCAAAATTGCACAGGAGTTGCCAGCAACCAAAGCAAGTACGGTTTGCCCGGGAAATCAAACCCCATGGTTAGTGCCAGCACTATCGCTGCCAGGGAAAGCGCTACAATGAGCTTTATCTTTAACCCGCGCACCTCGCCCGCAGGAGCAAGTCCTCCACCCTCGACATCCACCTCCGTCCCCAGCTCGTAACCCGCATCTGCTATCGCTCGTTTCAGTTCAGTTATGCTGGTATCATCACTGTACTCGACGAGAGCCGTCTCCGAAGCCAGATTGACATTAGCCCACGTTACCCCTGGCACTCCCGACAGGGCTTTTTCCACCCGAGCAACACAGGAGGCACAGGTCATTCCGTGTACACGAAAGACCGACCGTTTAGTCGCCATCTTACTCAATTTCCACGCCGATGCTTACTCTGCCAGTATCCCCAACCCCTTTGAGCGATGACACCAGACCCCGTAAAGTGTTGGCAATGACCTCGCTGGTGAACGCGTTCAGTGGAATACTCTGCCCGTTCACAGTGGCGGTAACTTCCTCTTTCTCTAGCTGGATATCTATCTGGCGCATATTTTCTGTACCTTTGAGGGCTGAGACCATAGCCACACATACCCGCCCCAGCAGGTCTGCGACAAAGCGGTTCATCTCCACCGGCTTCTGGTTTACCCAAAGTTTCGCCTTCATTGTCACAAATTACTCCATTTTAGGGTTCCACACCTCCCACACCTTGCCCGCCAGCTTCATACTTGGTTTCAATGTTGGCTTACCCGGCTGCCAACCGGAGGGCATGACCTCACCGGTAGCCTGATGGTGCTGATAAGCCTTTATCTGTCGCAAGGTTTCGGTGACATTGCGCCCCACCGGCGGCGTCAGCACCTCCATAGCCTGAATAATGCCATTGGGATCGATGAGAAAACGCCCTCTGACATTCACCCCAGCTTCCTCATCGTACACGCCGTAAAGCGAGCCGATTTTCCCGCCGGGGTCAGAAAGCATGGGGTAAGGCACACCACCCTCCACCATCTTTGAAAGCTCCTCTTCCTGCCAGATCTTGTGAGAGAATATGCTGTCTACACTTATAGACAACACTTCCGCACCTAGCTCTTGAAATTCTTTGTACCTGGCGGCAACTGCCGAAAGCTCCGTCGGTCAGACAAAGGTGAAGTCACCAGGATAGAAACATAGCATCACCCATTTGCCGCGGTAATCGGAAAGCTTGATATCCTTCGCCCTCCCTTCGTGGTACGCTCGTGTTGTAAAGTCTGGTGCTTCTTTACCCACTCGTATACCCATTTCTACCTCCTTTTTCGTTTATTTCTACAATGCACCGGTCTCCCGGTGCCTTTGCCTGATCATTTCAGCAAGGTCATCAAGCGCTTTGAAATCTGTCTCGCGTGGATACCCTTTGACCAAGACGGTAGGCAGCAGTTCCACCTTTAAATTGTGCAACATACCAGTAAGCTGCTCCACCGTCTTCCCACCCCAGCCATAGGAACCTATGACGGAAGCGAATCTCAGATTGGGTCTCAGCGCATTTGCCAGGAAAGCAGCATAAGCGGCTGCGGGATGCGCTCCACCCAACACTGTAGGTGTCCCGATAATAATAGTAGCGGCGTCCACCAGTGCCATAGCCAGCTTGCCGATATCGGTCACCGGCAGATCGAACTGCTTCACCGTAATACCCCTCTGCACCAGCGCACCCACAAAGTGAGTTACCATTCGCTTTGTGCTGGCGTGCATGGACACATACGGCAGCACCACTATATTCTTCGGCTCATCAAAAGCCCAGCTACGATAAGCCTTCAGGATGAACTCCGGCTTATCATATAAAGGACCGTGGCTGGGGGCGATTATATCAACCGTGTATTGCTTCACTTTTTCCAGATTTTTCTGAATGGTGCTACGGAAGGGCATCATGATTTCGGCGTAGTACCGTTTTGCTGCTTCGTATACCTGCCCTTCATCGGTGACATATAAATCGCTGGTGGCTAAGTGGGAACCGAAGAAATCACAGGGAAATAGAATTTTCTCCTCCCTTAGGTAGGTAAGCATCGTCTCGGGCCAGTGCACCCAGGGGGCGTGAATAAACTCCAGCGTTCTGTCCCCAAGAGATAGAGCCTCTTTGTCTTCCACAGTTATGAACCTGTCCTCGCCGACTATTAGCAGGTCGATAAGCATCCCTTTGCATCTTGGAGTACACACCACCTTCGCCTCAGGATACTTTGCCAGCACCGCTGTGATAGCACCGGCATGGTCCTGTTCGGCATGGTTGGCAACAAGATAGTCAAGCCGCTTAATGCGCAGCGTCTCCAGATTGTCCAAAAGCACCCCCTCCATGGTGGGGTCAACAGCATCTATAAGAGCTGTCTTCTCGCTGCCCTGTATTAGATAGGAGTTATAGCTGGTGCCATCGGGCAATGGTATTAGCGAATCAAACAGCCTCCTGTCCCAGTCAACCGCCCCCACCCAGTAGATGCCACGCCTTATCTCCCTCGGTCTCATCTCTCCACTCCTTTCAGGCTCACCTGTGCTCGAAGCATGTCACTCTAGCAGCCTTTTCTCCCCTTCTATTTTCTTAATAGCGGTTATATCCTGGGTCACCTCAAGACAGCCCAGGTACTCGCCCGCCTTATTACGCACCGCAAAATACCTGATGTAGACCAGCCTGCCTTTGAGGTCTATCCAGAACTCAGCTACGTCACGCTTCCCCGCTTTGAAGTCCTCGAGTATCTTGTTGACCACGTGGACGCTCTTCTGCGGATGGCATTGCTGCACCTTACGCCCGATGACCGCTTTGGTACGAGCAAAGATCCTGTCCTTGGACTGACTGAAATAGCGGACGGTGTCGTCTTTATCCACGAAAGTGATGTCCACCGGCAAAGTGTTGAGCACCGCCTCTAGTTCTTCCATGGAGAAACTACCGGTCTCTAAAGAGACCACGCCCTCCACTCCCAGAACTGGCTGTGCCTCAGCCACGGCTGGAGCAAACGAAGCCTTAGCCGGCTCGGGAGTAAAGCAGCAGTAGCCCAGCTCATCAAACTGGTGCCTGATGTCCCGCCATTCCGCCTCGGTGATCACCTTAAGAGCGGTGGGGAAAAGGATATTGTTCTCCTTGAAGAAATGGCTGGAAAGCATCTCCGCCAGTTCCAGCGCTTTCTGGTCGAGCCTGCTGACGAAATCTGAAAAAGCAGCACTTTGCGCAGCTTCAACCACCTGATAGAGTTCCTTTTTTATCCCCCTTATCCTGTCGTGCTCCATCCACATTATCGCCGGTGGCTGGGTGATGCCATGTTTCTCCAGGGACGGGAAAAGCACGTTCTCCTCCCTGATGTAATGGCTCTCCGAGTCCTTAAGGTGCTGGACAATATGTGCCAGGTGTTCCATCTCTGAGCTGGCGTTGCTTATACTCCCCCTGTCTTTGATCTTGCCGGTTACCTCTTTCAGCTTACCAGCAAACTCCAGAAGTAGTCGGTGCTCCTCCATAAGGATATGTACCGGATGCCCGGCGGGAACCTCTGCCCTTTCCTTCTCCAGAGACTCCCTCATCACCGCCAGATGCACATCGCACAACCTTTGTATCTCCTCCCGTGGCATGCCCTCCTTGATAAGCTCTTCCTCCACCTGGGCTATGTCCAACGGCGTCACCTCTTTCGCCAGCTTGCGGAACTCCGCTTCCACCTCTGACTGTGGAGCGCCTCGATGTAACTTTCTGAGCAATTCCTTTAATAGCTCACGCTTGTTAGCCCCGAAATGTTCAGCCATCATGCCTCCTACATCTTTTCAAACTGGTCTTTGCTTGCTCCACATACCGGACATACCCAGCTATCAGGTAGCTGTTCAAAAGGCGTACCCGGTTTGATACCGCCGTCAGGGTCGCCTATATCAGGGTCATAAACATAATTGCAGACTGTGCATCTGTACTTTGCCATCTTGGGTGCTGCCTCCTTTACTTCAACATAGCTGGGGGCGGTCTTCGGGATGCTGCCGCGCTTTACCTGCTGATAATAGGCATAGGTCATCGGCTCTCCTTCCATAAGCACATCAGCCTCGACCACCTCGCCCAGAAACAGAGTATGGGTGCCGCAGTCCATCTGGTTAATCACCTTCGCCTCCAGATAAGCCAGCGTGTTTTCCAGTATTATCGGCGCCCCGTTGGTGCCCAGCTTGTAGTTTACCCCCTGAAGCTTGTCCACCTCCCGCCCGGACTTGAAGCCAAAGCCCCCGATAAAGCTCAGCGGTGTGTCCTGTGAGAGTATAGAAGCGCTAAACACCTTGCTGCTGGTGATAAACTCGTGAGTCAGGTTCTTTTTGTTGATGGCTACGGCAATAGTGGGTGGCTCTGAAGAGACCTGGAAAACGGTGTTGGCGATCTGGCAGTTGAGTTTCCCGTCCTTTTTGGAGCCTATCACATATAGCCCATAGCTTAGTTTGTAGAATGCCTTTAGATTCACTGTCCACCCCCTTTAAAAATTATTTTCGCCTAAAGAAGCGTCTGTTCACTGGTCTCGATAGCACGCTGGATCTCGGCATCGAGTTCCGCAGGCAAGCCTTCGATCCCCGCCCGCAAAAATCCCCTTACAATAGCTGCTGTAGCTTCATCACGTGTCAGACCGCGGATCATCAAGTATTCAATCTCCTCCTCCGCTATCTTGCCCACCGCCGCTTCGTGGGATAGGTCCACACCCGGCACAGTGCCTCTAAGTTCTGGGACCGCATGGATTACTCCGGACTCGCTCAGGATTAACCCACGACATTCGAGATGTCCTTTAACGTCAGGAGAATTCCCCTCGATATACCCGCGGGCAATGATCATCCCGCCAGTGGTTATAGCCCGCGAGACCACCTCTGCCCTTGAATTAGGAGCATCGAGGATCACTCTGGAACCAACGTCCATGGTGGAGCCGGGGGTAGCAACCAGGATGCTGTGGAACCTGACGATGGCGTTCTCACCAGCACACCGCGCCACCGGGTACATTTGTAGCGAGTGCACTGGCTTTAAAATAACATAGTTACTCAAGAATATTCCGTCTTCTTCTATAACTATGCCGGTACGGGGGCGGACAGCTATCTCCGGCGTCCAGTTATGTATCATGGTGAAGGTGAGTTTGGCGCCACGCTTTACGTAGAACTCAGAGACCCCAATATGCAATCCGGGCTCTCCCCTCGGAGCATTGGTACAGCCGGTGATGATATGTAACTCCGAGCCTTCCTCAGCAATGACGATATTGTGCACCTTTTGTGCCAGTCTGGCTTTGGCAATATAGAGGCAAGCCTGGACCGGGTATACCACCTTGCTCCCGGGCAACGCTCGAATGAAGTAGCCGTTGCTCTGACCAAGCTCCACATGGGCAGTATATTTGTCCGTGTCCACCGCCACCGCTTTCCACAGATATTCCTCCAACCAGCCATATTTCTCTACCGCCTGGTTGAAGCCCATCACCTCTATGCCCTCTTGCTTCGCTACGCTATGCACCACCGAGTGGTCCATCTGGATAAAAGTCCCGGCGCGCTGGTCACTGCTGTCCGGAACTACACCAACCTGAGTCATTTGCTTTTTTACATTTTCAGGCAGCAACGATGGCTCCGGCTGATAAGGCAACTCCTCCGAAGACTGTTCGTACTTGCTTAGGTCAACATCTTCACCGAAAGCTGCCGGTTTGGCTGCCGCTGCCTTAGCTTTCTCCCCGGGGCGGTTGGATTCACCTACATGGCGCATTTTCGGCACTCCTCGTAACTTTTTCTTTTTATCGTCTCCAGTATCTCTAACGGGTCGCCCTCACAAACAATACGCCCGTCTAAGAGTACATAGCCAGTACGGGCGTGCACATACTCCAGTATGTGACCGGTATGCGTGATGACCAGCCCGGAATGCTTCCGCTCACGAATCGGGTGCTCTTTATGCAACAGTTCATTAATCAACTCACCGATAAGCGCTATGTTCACCAGGTCAACACCAGATTCTGGCTCATCCAGCAGTGCCAGCTCAGGATCCTGTGCCAGAAGCTGAAGAAGCTCAGACCGCTTCATCTCCCCACCCGAGAAACCGTAATTCACCTCCCTGTCCAGGAATTCAACAAGGTCTGCCTTTTGTGCCAGTCTGATAATAGCTTCTTCACTGGCACGCCTTCCCATACACGCAGCCAACATATCTCTGGTCTTTACCCCACGCACCACCGGGGGTCTTTGTAGAGCAACACCAATTCCCATTCGCGCTCGCTCGTCCACCGGCAGTCCTGTAATCTCTTTGTCTTTAAAAACAATACTTCCTCTGGTCACACGATATTTGGGCAGTCCCATTATCGTCATAAGCAGCGTCGTCTTGCCGCTGCCGTTGGGACCAAAAAGGACATGTGTCTCGCCTGGTTTGATGGTTAAATTTACATCATGCAAAATCTCTTTGCCGCCGACCTCGACAGCAAGGCTTTTTATCTCAAGTAAGCTTTCACCATCCATAGTTATCTCCTTAACCTCCGTCTAGAGAGTGATGTTCTACCTTACGGAACCAGCCTGCAGGGTCTATAAGATATTCACGGTATTCAACCAGCGCTAGATAATGCCCTTGCTCCTCGGCAGCCAGCGCTGAGTAAAAATTCTTAGCCACTTCCGGGAGCGCCCTCTGACTTTGCGTTTCGTAATATTTCCGCGACTTCTCCTCCATTTCCATAGCTTTAGCTGCAGCATCCAGTTCTTTAACCGCACCCGTCAACCCGCCTCCCATCACCGGTCTGCTGAAAAGGTTCGTCCAGCCCTTCCCAGCCTTTGGGTTAACGTCGATGTAAGGCCAGCCTTTGTCTTTTCTTAACGATTCGTAAATTTGTTCAAACCTTTGCCGGTGCTTGTCCTCTTCACCGGCTAGCCACTGGAAAAGCTCCTTACCCAACCGGTCATCAGCTTCTCTGCCAGCCTTCAAATAGTATTGCTTCCCATCCAGTTCCATCTGTATGGCAAAGCGCAATGCCTCTAAAACTTCCTGCTGACCTTCGATCATTTTGCCACCTTTCCTCTCTTATGCCGACTTGCGGACAAATACTCGATATATCCCGCCCTCCTCCTCGATTCCCAAAAACTCATTGCCAGTCATCTTACACCAATTTGGCATATCCTCCTTTATGCCCTTATCATCCGCCAGGACTTCAAGCACCTGCCCGGGCTTCAATTCCTTCATTTTCTTCGCAGTATGGGCTATAGGCATGGGACAATAAAGCCCTACGCAATCAAGGACCTCGTCTGCCTTCATCTTCTGACCTCGCTGCTGCTATAAATTGCAACCCTTTTCTAATCCAACGGACCACCACATTTAGGGCAGAACTTGGCATCTTTCTCCAGTACCGTCACCCGGCACTTAATACAGCGGCGGAATACCACACCACACTCTTTGCAGAATGGCGCACTAGCTATCACCAACTCCTCTTCGCAGTAAGGACAGAGACATCTTTCCTCTTCAGCCTTCCTCTTCTTCATATTCTTCCTCCTCCAGACCTTCAAGCTTGAGTCCTTTCTTGGTGGCATAGTCTTTGATAGCCTTGCGTAATGCCTGTGCGCCCAAATTTGAGCAGTGGTACTTGTTCTTGGGGAGACCACCCAATTCCTGCGCCACCACACCGGGAGTTATCATTAGTGCCTCCTCCAGTGTCTTGCCCTTTGCCATTTCGCTCACCATGCTGGACACAGCTATGGCAGCACCGCAGCCAAAGGTCTGAAATTTGACATCCTCCAGACGGTTGTCCTTGACCTTAATATAAAAGGTCATCATGTCACCGCACACCGGGTTACCCTCTTCACCGATGCCATCGGCATCCTTTATCTCCCCCACATTCCGCGGATTCATGAAATGTTCCATCACCTTTTCACTATACATCGGCATTTCTACCTCACCCCCTTTGCTCCTTCAAAAACTTAGCGTATAGCGGCGACATCTGCCTCAATCGAGCCACTACGGATGGGAACTTCCCCAGAACATAATCGATATCTTCTTCTTGGCTGCCAAGCCCGACGCTGAATAGCAGCGAGCCTTGTGCCACTTCATGTGGAATGCCCATGGCAAGCAAGACATGCGATGCCTTCAATGCTCTAGAGGTGCACGCTGAACCGCTGGAAACAGCAATGCCCTCATTGTTGAGCAACATCAGCATCGCCTCGCCTTCAATAAACTGGATGCAGAAACTGGCATGGTGCGGTAAGCGCTGCTGGGGATGCCCGGTGAGAATAACATGCTCCACCGCTGATAATATGCCATTGATAAGCCTGTCCCGTAGTCGCTGGAGTTTCTCAATGCGCCGGGGCATCTCTTTAACTGCCAGCTCTGCAGCCTTACCCAAGCCCACTATCGCCGGCACATTTTCCGTCCCCGGTCTCCGTCCCCCCTCCTGCACACCACCATCCAGCAACGGGATAAGTCGCACTCCTCTCCTCAGCCACAAAGCAGCAGCGCCCTTGGGTCCGTAAAACTGATTTCCAGCCAGGCTCAGCGCGTCCACCCCGAGCTGTTTTACATCCACCGGCATGTTGCCAACACTGGCTACAGCATCTGTGTGGAAGAGAGCACCAGCTTCTTTCACCACCCTGGCTATCTCCGCGGTCCGCTGTATAGTCCCTACCTCCCCATTAGCATGCATGATCGATACCAGCACAGTATCTTTCCTGATGCTCTGCGCCACTTCGTCAGGGTCGACCATTCCATATTTGTCCACAGGCACTACAGTAAGCTCAAAGCCAGCCTTCTCCAGCGTGCGCGCCGCATGCAGTACAGAGAAATGCTCTATTGCCGAGACAATGATATGCTTCCCTTTCGCTAGCTGCCCTTGGGCAAGTCCCTTTATAGCCATATTGTTAGCTTCAGTGCCACTGGAGGTAAATATCACCTCCTCGGGCACGCCGTTTATCAACATCGCCACCTGCTGCCGTGCCTTCTCCACTGCCTCCCTAGCCCGGTCACCCCAGGAATGGATCGATTGTGGATTGCCAAACACATCCCTGAAATAAGGCAGCATCGCCTCCACTACTTCCGGCAATACCGGCGTGGTAGCTACGTAATCAAGATAGACTTCCCGCTTCCCTTGCTGTGCTGGCATCTGTCTCCTTAGAACTTCTTAAACTTGCCCTTGACCGCTCCACATACTGGACATCGCCCCGGCGCTTCTCCCTCCACAGTATACCCGCATACTGAACAGATGAACAAATCGCCCAGCTTGATATCACTGCCACCATCAACAGCCTGCTTCGCTTTCTGGTACATGCCAGCATGTATCTTCTCAGCTTCGAGGGCGAAATTCATGCTCTGCATAGCCCTTCTTTCTTCCTGAAGCTCAGCCACCGCTTTATAAGCCGGGTACACTTCCTCAACTTCATAGGTCTCGCCACCTATAGCCGCTTGCAAATTGACCGAGGTGCTGCCTACCGTCCCCAGGGCATTCAGGTGATTGGCAGCGTGCACCTGCTCAGCATAAGCAATGGCTCTGAAAAGCCTGGCGACATTAAGCCTTCCCTCTTCCTCAGCCTTGTCGGCGAAAATAAGGTACTTCATATGCGCCTGGCTCTCGCCAGCAAAAGCACTTTTCAAGTTATCCTCGGTCATCTTCCTCATGTGCTAACACCTCCTTCCATCTTCTGTGTTTTTGCTTTGCGCTGCTGATATCTCTCCAGACCTGTATTGAACAGCTTTTCCTCTTCTTCAGTAATCACTATCAGCGGCGGTACTTCAACCGCCTTGCCTTTGAGGTCAACCGCTACCATCACATAATAGGCGCTTAGCGCCCGCCTTTTTTCACCGGTGAGCAAATTCTCAGCATCGACTTCTATCTTTATCTCCATGGAGGAACGGCTGACGAAGGTGACCTTAGCGTGCACCAACACCAGTTCGCCGACCCTCACCGGAGTGTGGAAGTTTATGTCCTCCACCATAGCGGTCACGGGGTTTGCCCGACTGTGCCTTGCCGCCACCACTCCAGCGGCATTGTCCATCAGTTTCATCAGCTCGCCACCGTGAACAAATCCAGCGGGGTTAGCCTGCTCCGGTAACATTAGCTGCGCCATCCACACTTCGGAATGCCCCACGGTCCTGCTCCTGGCAGCCTCACCCTTGTCCAGTTTCTCCAGCAGCTCGCTGAAATTCTGTTCATGCTTGGCTTCCACCTTCCCCATCCGTTCGAAGAAGTCCGCCACCTCATCAAAGCCCTCTTCACGGGCTATTCTGGCTGCCTCGGGGTAAAGCAATGCCGCTTCCTCATGTTCCCGCCCGATCGCCATCTTCAAGTTGGCTACTGTATCTCCAGCACCGTTAAGAAACTGAAACTCATGCCAGGCATGCTCTGCTTCATTCTCAGCAGTAGCCAGAAACATCTCCGCTACCTGTTCCAGCCCCGCAGCCCTTGCTGCCTCGGCGTAATAGCGGTAATACGCCTGAGCATGCAACTCCCGTGTAAAAGCCCGACGCAAATGTTCTTCCGTCTTACTACCTTTAAGCTGCATATCACCTCCAGTCTTTTAAGCCAGTCTCTGCAGATAACGGTGCGCCTGGAGTGCTGCTTTCGCCCCCTCACCCACCGCTATAGCTATCTGCTTCTCCGGCACATCGGTCACATCACCAGCGGCGAACAAGCCCGGTATATTAGTCTCATTTCGACAGTTGACCTTTATCTCCCTCCACTGGTTAAGCTCCACCAGCCCCTTCACCAGGTCTGAATTGGGTATCAGTCCGATCTCGACGAATATGCCGCTGACATCAAGCTCTTTCTCCTCGCCACTTTTTAAATCCCTTATCCTGACCCCACTTACCATGTTTTTCCCCAGTATCTCCGTCACCTCATGCTCCAGGAACATGGTGATGTTTTTACCGCTCTTAACCCTGTCCACCAGAATAGCATCACCGGTAAGTTGCGTCAGCGACACCAGGTAGATATGTTCAGCTATTTTCAGCATATCATCGGCAGCTTCGAGCGCTGAGTTGCCTCCACCGATAACTGCCACCTTCATGCCAGCAAACAGCGGTCCGTCACACACTGCACAATAGGTCACCCCTCTACCTACCAGCTTGTCCTCCCCCGGCACATTCAGTGGACGGGGTCGCTTTCCCGAGGCAACTATCGCCGCTCTGGACCGAAATGTTTTGCCACTCTCTGTCCTTATCTCGAAACCATCTTCTGACCGCCCCACAGTGATAACAGTTTCCCCGAGTTCTACCCCTAATGGAAACTGTTTCACCTGTTCCTCAAATTTACGAATAAGCTCTGGTCCTTCAATGAACTGATAGCCCATGTAATTCTCAATACCCAGCGTCCAGTTCACCTGACCACCAATGTCTTTGCTGATCAATATAGCATCCAGCTTTTTCCGTGCCGCATATACGGCTGCGGTCATCCCCGCTGGACCACCGCCAACTATTATCAAATCATGCATAGTCCCGACTTACACCCCGAGTTTTTGCTTCAGCCAGCCCTCGTCATAACCCACCACCACCTCGCCATCAATTTCGATGACCGGTACAGCGAGCCGTCCCGTCTTGCTCACCATCTCGTCTCTGGCTACCTTGTCCACGGCTACATTCAGGTCCTGATATGGCACTTTATGCGCGTCAAGCCACTGCTTGACCTTAATACACCACGGTCAAGTGGGTGTAGAATAAACTTTTACTTGCTTTGCCACTCTTCTCCTCCTTGCTTTGAAATTAAACAGGGGCAGGGTAGTGATGTGAATATGTTACTTCTTAGCTTCGGTCTTTGCCTTAGGCTCGGTCTTCACCTTTGCACCAGACTCTTTTGAAGGCTCTTTGACCTTTACCTGTATCTTCTTTGGCTTCGCCTCCGGGGCTTTGGGCAGGACTATCTCGAGTATGCCGTCCTTATAGGTAGCCTCAACCTTGGCTGTCTGCACCGCCGATGGCAAGGTTATTGAGCGTGAGAACCTGCCATAGCACAGTTCACAGCGATAATAGTCCTCGTCCTTTACCTCGGTCTCGGCTTTCCGCTCGCCCCTGATAGTCAGTGTGTCACCAAGGACAGAAATTTCGATTTCGTCTTTCTTCATCCCCGGGAGTTCAGCCCGGACTACGAACCTGTCCTCCTTCTCATACATCTCCAGAGCTGGTATCCAAGCAGCCTCTTCACTCGGTGCCCGCCACCAGGTTAGGGGATAACGCAAGGACAATAATGGATGTCTCATCATCTCCTCCATCCTCCGCTCCAGTTCTCTGAACTCGTCCCAGGGACGCCATCTCTGTATCGCCATAATCAACACCTCCCTTCCTAAAACTTTAATATTTTTGTAAACAGGTTTGCCCTGCCCCTGTTGCCAAAAACTACAGGGGCTGCCAAACACAAAACATCTGGCAGCCCCTGTTATCAATCGCTAGCTCGCCACTAACAGCCACCGGCAAAGGGCAACCACGCTTCCCCGACTCCTCATGCATCCCGGAAACACAATTGGCTCTACTATAGCTTGCTGGTTCCCTTATGTCAATATCTCTAACAGCACCCTCTTGCGACACTTCACCCTTCCTGTACAAAACCACTAGAAAACTGGCTCACTTACCCTTACAGTCCAAACATAGTCCTCGGAACTCAAGCCGATGGCAGTTAACGTCAAACCCCGTTTTCCCGGCTATCTTCCTGTCAAGGTCCTCGTCCACTGGCTCGTCCAGATCGAACACCCTTCCACACCTCAAGCAGCGAAAGTGGTAGTGATCGTCCGTCCTGGCGTCGAAGCGGCTAAGTGTGCCACACATATCAAGCTCCAGCACCTCACCGCTCTGGCATAAAAGCCGCAAATTTCGGTACACCGTCCCCAGACTGATGTTCGGTATCTCCTTCCGCACCTCATTGAATACCCAATCAGCCGTCGGGTGTGACTTCGTCCCCCGCAGCACTTTCAAAATCGCTTCCCGCTGCCTGCTTCTTTTTAACATTTATGAAACTGATAACTGTTACTATTATACACCACTTGTAAGATTTGTCAACTGGTCTTGGGTTACTGTGAATAAAAATTCTATCATGTGCTGTCCTTTAAGCCGCGGTTTTTTGGTCTGAAGGTCCTGTTTTGGGTGCCACTACAAGCCTCAGTCTTTCGATCCCGACGACAACAATGTCATCACCGGGGTTAAACCTTTGCCCGCTGCAAATCGCCTTCCAGAGTACACCCTGTACCTTGACATAGCCTGTTGTTCCTTGCCAGCGCATCACCTTTCCCTCAACACCGATTATGTTCTCGAACGCCACCTTTGGTTTTAATAAAAAGGTCGGTCTACCCACACGGTACATGATATAAGAATGCACCGCCAGAGCAATCATCAGCACTGCCAGTCCCCAGAGCGGGACTTTAATATTGAACTGAGGCAATAACCACAGCACCGCAGCCACCAGCAATGCCTGCTCCAAAAGAGCACCCAGAATAGTCTGCGTGATATACCACAAAGGAGGTGCAGATTTCATCTCAGAGACACATGTACTGTGATGCCAGGCTTGTCGCCGTTTCGACAGTTCACACCTCGCTGTACCGCCCCTCACCACAAAGATAAGCACACTTGGGACAATACCTTGAATCAGATGGCACCACAGCACCACAATTAGGGCAGTGCAAGTCGAGCACGGCACCGCAATCGGTGCAGAATTTGAATTCAGGCGGGCTCGTTATCCCGCAGCGGGGACACCTCTTCAGCACCATCTGCTCTTTAGCCGCCAGCCTGGCACCGCAATTACCACAAAAGCGATGATGCATGAGGTTCTCGGAACCACAGTTAGGACAGAGAAATGTCTCTACCATTACCGTCGCTTAATATGCTTTGCTTCTTAATATTTCCCCATAGCGTTTACTTGAACCGACACATTTTAGCCTTTTCACCCTTTTGCCCTCAACCCCCTAGATTCAATCTTCGACTATCGCCACCACGCGGCTCCAACCAGCGCTGCCACCTTTCAATTTGATCGGAAAACAGGCTACCTTAAACCCGAATGGTATGGGGATTTTGTCCAGATTAGCCAGTTTCTCTATATGACAGTACTCCCTTTCAATCCCCACATAGTGACCCGACCAAATCACCCGCTTATCGCCCGTCTGACTGAACTCTTCCCGTATTGCCCAGAACGGGCGGTCCCAGCCCCAGGCGTCGGTACCCATCACCCTTACCCCCTGCTCTATAAGCCATAGCGTGGACTCGCGGGTCATGCCACAACCAGCATTGAAATACTCCTGCTTTCCCCACAGTTTATCAGCACCTGTCTGGATCAAGACGATGTCCCAGGGCTTGATTTTATACCCGATCTTACCCAGCGCCTCTTTCAAGTCATCAACTGATACCCCGGAACCTTGCGGTTTGTGCCTCATGTCCAGGACTACACCATCGTGATAGAACCACTCTAACGGCATCTCGTCTATCGTCCGTGCCCTTTTACCCTCAGATACTGGCGCGTAATGCCACGGAGCATCGACATGCGTACCCGAGTGGGCAGAAAGCGTAACGGTATCATTGGACCAACCGAGACCATCTGGCAAATCGCTTTCCTCACAACCAAAGATCGCCTTCATCGATGCTGTGCTCTGCTGATGTGGCTCGTGGACAATCTTGGGCGGGACTGGTTCGCTGGGACTCTCTTCCAAAGGAACACTCAAGTCTATTATTCTGACCATATTTTTGACCCCCTTTTTATGCAGATACCCCGATTATGGCATAGATGCCGCCAAAGAGACAACGCCTTCGGGCTGACACTGCTCTCACAGTTAGCTATACCTCAGGTTCTTCCCGCCATTGCGTTACGGTGCTATACTAGACTAAGGGGGATTACGATGGCAGACGTGAACGAGGCGAAGCAGCGGATAGAGAAGCTACGGGAACTGATAAACTACCACAATTACCGCTACTATGTTCTTGATAGCCCTGAGATCAGCGATGCTGAATACGATGAGCTAATGCGTGAACTCAAGGAGCTGGAAACTAAATATCCCCAATTTATTACCCCTGATTCCCCTACCCAGCGTGTCGGCGCTGCACCCGTGGAAGCCTTCGGCGTCGTTGAACACCCCCAACCACTCCTCAGCCTGGCAAACGCCTTTGATGACGATGACCTGGAAGCCTGGTACCGTCGAGCCGTTGACCTGCTCGGTGGACGCAAGTTCGACTTTGTCTGCGAACTGAAAATCGACGGGCTGGCGGTAGCACTCACTTATGTTAACGGGTTGCTCGAAGTCGGCGCCACCCGCGGTGATGGCTACCGGGGCGAGAACATAACTCAAAACCTGCGGACAATAAAGAGCATCCCTCTATCTGTACCCAAGGACAAAGCCCCGCAACGCTTTGAGGTCAGGGGCGAGGTGTATATGCCAAAGACCGGCTTCAAGAAACTCAACGAGGAGCGAGCCAAAGACGGGCTGCCTTTGTTTGCCAATCCCCGCAATGCCGCTGCCGGCTCGGTGAGGCAACTAGACCCCCGCATCACCGCCCAGCGTCCACTGGACATTTTCATCTACGGTCTGGGCTGGGCTGAAGGTGGCGTGGTCCCCGATACCCACTGGGAAATACTGCAATACTTAAAAACCCTTGGCTTTAAGATAAACCCAAACGTCACCCATTGCGACACCATTGCTGAAGTGCGCAATTACTACCGCCACTGGGTGGAATACCGCGAGACGCTGCCCTACGATGCCGATGGCGTGGTGGTGAAAGTCAACCCCATCCCCTATCAAGTAGAACTGGGATTTGTTGGGCGTGAGCCGAGATGGGCAATCGCTTATAAATTCCCCGCCACTCAAGCCACCACCCGTCTTATGGACATAGGTATAAATGTTGGCAGGACGGGAAGCCTCAACCCGTACGCTATCCTTGAACCGGTACAGGTTGGCGGAGTGACTGTAAAAAGCGCTGCTCTCCACAACGAAGAGGACATCCACCGCAAAGATATCCGCATCGGCGATTGGGTCATCGTGCAGCGGGCGGGTGAGGTGATACCTGAGGTCGTAGGTCCCGTTACCAGCCGCCGCACCGGTGAAGAGAAGATCTTCCACATGCCTACTCGCTGCCCGGTGTGCGGTGCCGAGGTGATAAAGCCTGAAGGAGAAGCGATGCACCGCTGCACCAACGCCGCCTGCCCCGCCCAAGCACTGGAAAGGATCAAACACTTCGTCACCCGCGGCGCTATGGACATAGAAGGCATCGGGGAAAAGCTGGCACAAGCTTTATTCGAAGCCGGGCTAGTGAAAGATGTGGGCGATATCTACTATCTCACTAGGGAACAACTGCTTAAACTGGAAAGAATGGGTGAGAAGAGTGTGTCTAACGTCCTCAAATCTATCGAGCAAAGTAAAGACCGTCCGCTGGCACGGGTCATCTTCGCACTGGGTATTACCCATATCGGCGAAGAGACCGCTGAACTACTCACTGACCACTTCCACAGCATCGACGAACTTGCCAAAGCCACCCGTGAGCAATTAATGGAAATCCCATCCATCGGTCCCAAAATTGCCGATAGTATTGTAGCTTTTTTCCGTCAGGAGCAGAACCGGAACATCATTGAAAAATTGCGCCGCGCCGGAGTCAGGCTTGAAGAAAAGAGAGTGGAGGCTAAAGCGCTACCACTTGCCGGACTGGAGTTCGTCATCACCGGCAGGCTGGAGTCCTCCACCAGGCAGGAAGCCGAAGCTAGGATCAAAGCCCTCGGCGGCAAAGCTGGTTCAGACGTCACCAGGAAAACAGACTTTCTAGTAGTCGGCGCCGACCCTGGTTCTAAGCTGGCGAGAGCCCAGGCACTGGGTATCAAACAACTCAGCGAGACTGAGTTTCTCGAGTTCCTGCACCGTGCCGAAAATCAGACCAAGTGACAATGTCCCAATGAAACTCATCATAGGTCTTGGCAACCCTGGCAAAACTTATGCCGCTAATCGCCATAATATCGGTTTCCGCTGCGTAAACTTTCTTTCACGCCACTATTCCATCCCGCTAAAAAAGAATGAATGCCGAGCGCAAACTGGCAGCGGTAAAATAGCTGGCACACCAGTGCTGCTGGCTAAACCGAAGACCTTCGTTAACCTGTCAGGAGAGGCTGTCAGCCGTCTGATGAAAAAACACTCTGTTGCCGTTAACGACGTCATCGTAATCCATGACGACCTCGATCTGCCGCTGGGCAAGCTGCGAATTCGCAAAGGCGGTCGCTCGGGTGGGCATAAAGGCATAAACTCGATAATCACTGCCATCGGCGATAGCAACTTCTGCCGCATCAAAGTGGGCATTGGACGTCCTGTGGCACCTGATGGCACACCCATAACCGACGAAAAGGTAATCGTTGATTACGTTCTCGGTGACTTCACCCCCGAGGAAGAAGAAGCCGTCAAGCCCATCATCGCCAGAGTAGCTGAGGCTATAGAGTGCCTGCTTACCGAAGACCTGACCGCCGCTATGAACCGGTTCAATTGAACCATATAGCTTGCAGCCTCCCCCGGAATAAATAAGGTTGGCGTCACTAAAGTCCACTTAGTTTAGCCACGTATGCCGTGGCAAGAAACGAAAAGACTATGCTTTCTCTGGCGCTGCACAGTTTGCCATGATAGAATGAAATGCGTCGTTGGTATGCAATAAAGGCTGTTCTCCCATGGCGGTCAAACGTCTACAAGCTGTGATAGCGCTATTGGTTTTGCTCTCAACTGGCTCTCTTGTAGCCGGCTGCAAATGTAATCAACAAGTCCCCGGCTCACCACAAACATCGGAGATACAGCAAAATGGAGATATTACTAGCAGAGAATTCGAACAGGAAGTCTATCCACATAATTATTGGTCACATACCGAGTTGCCTCAAATGACCACGGCTCAGAGGCTTCAGGTCGCCCTTGCGGCACAAGCCCAAGGGCAGGAATACGTACGAGAGCACAATGCTGAAGCCCAGGAGCTTTCAGACAAGCTGGAAGGCTACATCCGACGATGGCTCAAAGGCGAAGTCCCGGCAAAATTACCTGAAGGCTTGTTGCCCGAATATATTGATAGCCCCAAGACCAAAGACTGGACATTGATGAAGCCGGAAGAAGTACTGCCCGAAAAACAATGGCTTGTTATCCCGTGTCACGAAGTTGACCCCGAATTTAAGAAATTGTACATGCTCGGGACTGACCCGCATGTTACATATGGTAAACTAATATTCGTGGCTCCGATCGGTTCAAAGCTATTGATAGAAGGCGATTTCCCACATGCCCGCTATATGAGCTATGAGGTCTTGCCACCCTTTGATCCCGAACATCCAGCAAGCGGTACCATGGGGGAGACACCAGAGGTACCACTGGTCGATGTTGATATCGAGCCTGACCCGGGCAGCACTAATCCCTTCAGGGTCGGTGCTGACCGTACCGCCTCAAACAGACACTATCATATTACCTTCGATTTGAGGCTGGGTAATGCCGTGACACTCAATCCCGAAGCGATGAAGAGTCCAGAGTACCGTGCACCAGGCAACTGCCGCGTCGGAGCACCTTTTGGCTTTGCCGGTCCCTGGGGAAACAATGTACTGACACCCTCTGTCCTGTGGTACCGCGTATATGCGCCTGACAAAAACACCGATATTTATGGTGGAGTCGGTCTGCCAAAAGCTGTCTTACAACTAAATACCGGAGAGAAATTCTGGCTGCAGCCTGATTTTTCATTGGCTTTGGAACGACAAACAACGGTGGTGCCTGCTGGCTATGAGGCTCCCAGAGAGCCTTACAACTTCATAGGTCCGCAGCATGGGTGGTTTAAGATCTTTGGTCTAACCCTGATCAGAGCAGAGAACGCAGGTTACATCGCGTCCCAGACCAGCAAAGTTCAATCGGCTGAGCAAATCAAAGAAAATATACGAAAGATGTTCCTACTGCTTTTCAATCGCGGGGAGGAGGCTGAACCACCGGGTAACTACGAAGGCAGTGCTACCGCCTGCAAAAATAACAATTTCTTGACCAGGATCTTCCAACTTGGACCCGGTAAGGTATACGTCATTACCGGCAAAATGCCCAGATTCCCGAAGACTCGAAACGGCGAGCCCATTATGACCGACGGGGAGGTACGCTACTGGTCCATTTCTCAGTATGGTAAAGGCGAGGGCGACAAATACGAAACAGCGGTAAACTATGGCTCCTTGATGGATGACGAAGTAGTCCTGAATGAAAACGACGAATATATTATCGTTTACTCTACCCCGGAGAATAGACCAAGCAACGCTACCGCAGAAAACGGTGTCACCTGGGCTAACTGGGGTCCACGCTCCCGTCAAACCATCACTATCCGGTGGATGAGCGTCATGCCCGAATGGCACCTGCCAGAATACGCCCCAGACGAATACAACCTCCCCTGGAAAAAGGCAGCGTGGTCCGCCACTCAGTATGACCAGTCCCTAGTCGGACAAAACAAACCTGGTGTAATGGGCCCCTACCACCCGGTCATACATTACTTGAGCAAAGAACAGTTTGAGTCCCTCGGCAACAGAAAGTTGTCACCGAAAGATATCCCCGAGTGGCGATGAACTTATTCCGCACTATCAAGCAAACAAAGGTGGCTTCAGTTTGCCATCACTTTACTTCATGGTATAATTGCCTCCAGACTTTTCTGCAATTCGCGACGGTACTATGTCCAGAGGTGGGTCCGAAAAAAGGACTGTCATCGGTGTAATCGGCGGAGGGCACTGTTCTGCCCA
>Ga0209102_1000065_pt1 | contig 69030 bp, 60 predicted proteins | sample ConPoolayeHmetaG_FD_185483 | JGI IMG/M metagenome (GOLD analysis project Ga0209102, IMG submission 185483) | Hot spring microbial mat communities from California, USA to study Microbial Dark Matter (Phase II) - Cone Pool mat layer H metaG... ... | reverse complement strand
GTTAGGTTCAAGATATTCAATAAATCAATTATTTTTCTTTTCATCACCTTTGAATCTTAATTATTTTTGGCCAAAAAGGCCAGATTGATATTTAAGGGGGTGAGCTGGCCCTGGCCTGTTCCCAGCCAGCTGAAACCAGCAGTAATCAGACATGATTAACGAGGCTCAAAAGTTAATTTAGCCAAATGGAAATTGAGTTTTTAAATTGGCAATAATTAGCAAGAAGATGAACTATTTAAAGGCATCAGGATAAAACTTGAACGGAAATGGGAAAATTCGTATATTAAAAAAAATCAGAGAGAGGTTGTGACTCACGAAAGTGGGGCGGAGGATAGGATAAGATAACTTGGCTCATTTTAAGAATTAGTTTAAATAATTTATCCCCCAGCCTTAGGGATTCGGGTGAGAAAAAAATGACTCTATTTTAAACGGAGAAAGCGGCATGAAAAGCATCACGGGAAGCGTAATTAAAGACCAGTCTATTTATATGCTCGGTTTTGGGTTATTGATGGGCCTCATTTCCCCTTTTTTTACTCTCATTCTTTTGAAATTGCCGTCTTCCGAAGTTCTGACACCACTTTACTTTTCTATGTGCGTAATAGCGGGTTTAGTGGTTGGCCTTATAAATTATCTTATTTTTCGAGGAGTTGTCTATAAATTTCTTTCAGCTATGGCCGAAAGAATTTTCTTCTTTCAAAAAAGATTAGCCGCTTATCAATCGACGCCGGCCTCGGAGGAGACCTATCGAGCAGAGGAATGTCATATTGATGCTTCTTCAACTGATATCCTGGGAGAAATATCTGAACAGTTTAATAATTTGATCGATTCAGTAGTAAATTTTGTCGAAGCCGAGAGGAATGTTGATAAATTCCTGGATAGGCTTAAACGCAGCCTCAAGCTGGAAGATATAGCGGATGTGGTCCTGGAGGCTTTCAGTGAATATTTTGGGAGTCAGGGAAGCTTCTTGCTTGTCTTAGAAAGAGGCGAATTTCGATTGGTGAAGACTCAGGGGGTAGATATCCAACAAGGTCAGATACAAGACACATTCTAGCGGGAACTCTTAAACCAGGACAAACCCTTAGTAATCCCTAAGATTGAAAGTGATAGCTTACATCTGCATATAGGCATAGGGAAAATTAACCCGCGTCACATTGCCCTGATTCCGTTAAAATATCAGAATCAGGACATAGGGGTCTGCGGGCTAATTTCTCGGCAGCCATTCCACAGAAACTTTGATAGCCTGGAGGCACGTAATTTTATTCTTCAAGCTACTCCTTTCATTTACAATGCCTTGATAATGAAGCGGCTGGAGGTGATGGCAGCCATAGATGAGCTAACTGGTATCCTTAACCGACGGTTTGGATTGAGACGACTGAATGAGGAATTTGAGCGGTCCAAACGTTACCGAATGCCTCTTTCGGTGGCTATGGTAGACATTGATTATTTTAAGAAGATAAATGACACCTATGGACATCAAGCTGGGGATTTTATCCTCAAAACACTGGCCAGCCTTTTAGTCCAGAACATTAGAGTCTCTGACCTAGCAATGCGCTATGGAGGCGAAGAGTTTCTATTGGTGTTTAACGGGGCTTCAGCCATTGATACATATCAGATAATGGACAAGCTCCGTGCTATGGCTGAAACTATGAGGCTGCAGTACGGCTCTTTTGACCTGAAAATCACTTTTAGCTGCGGCATCTCGAGTTATCCTTCGGAAAAAGTCAACGATGTTAATGACCTGATTCAGCAGGCAGATGCCGGACTTTATAGGGCCAAAGAAACTGGTCGCAATCGAATCGTCATCAGCGGCTAATGGAATCAGGATAATCGGCAATCCTGAGCTCCAGAGAGTTATTTTCTTTGAGTCTATTTAAGTCGGGTTAAGTCGAAAGGACAATCAACTAGATGGACGAGGAAAAATATTTTGACTGTGTAAAGGTTCAAGATACTTAGCCGGATATTGCTTATTCTAAGAATCGAACATAAAAACAGACGTTTTGAACCTGTCGGATACAGCACTCTGTGGGGGGGCGAAAAAAAGGGGGGAAATAAATCTTGAAATCATAGTACTGTGATAGTTACTTGCTTATCTTTCGCCCATAATTCCATCATTCCTGGCAGAATCAATAGCGTCATTGATTTTTATCATCAAAAACTCGGCGTTCAGCCCGTGGAAGTTTTTTTCCTTATCGACCTTTGGGTGGAGTTAATAAGATTGCCTACATCTGGAATAGAGCTACCCTGGCTAAAATCGAGACATCACAGGACTACGGCCTTGCGGCGCCAGCGAAGCTTCATCGTGAGGACCCGGTCAGTCGAAAAGATCCGAGCCGCTGTAAAGACGAGAACGATAAAGACTAAGAACATGTAGATTATCCCGAAGACAATTGAACGATAATTATGAAGGAGGATATTTTGCGCCGTCATGAAGGGATGAGAGAAAGGTATGGCGTAAACTAAAATTTTAGCCGGCAGAGAAAGCGTTTTAAGGTCAGCAAATATGGAGAGAATATAGGGGATCATGACCATGAAGACCAGCGGCATAATTAAGCTCTGGGCACTGCGATAGTCTTCGGCCAGGACACCGAGGATAGTAGCCAGGGCTAAGGCGCAGAGGATAGCCAGAAAGAGCGAAATAACTAAAACAATACTGCCGCCCATCGTCATTGTCAGGCCCAGCTCTTTAATTATTTTCGTCACCCCTCCCGCCGCGGCCGTTATATCTCCTGTTAAACCTTTCATGTACCACCTGAACCCAGCCAAATAGATTAAAGCCGAAAGCAAACCGACAATTCCCGCGGCCAGCATTTTAGCGGCGACGATGGAGGAGCGAGAGATAGGCACGGTGAGAAGCGTCTCCAAAGTCTTGTTCTGCTTTTCTAAGGCGATGGCCGAGATCACCATCTGGGAAGAATAAATTAAAATCATGGCTAAGATAATCGGGACAAAAATGGATTGAGCATAAACAAACCCCGCGATGGCGGAGGCGGAAGCCTCAGCCCTCTGGTTCCTGACAATAACAAAATCGCGGCTCTTGAGCGGCTTTTTCAGGTTATCTGGCGACACCTCGGGGAGCTTCTTTTTGAGCACCTCGTTAGAAAGGTAATTATTGGCGGCCTCTAAGATAACTCGGAAAACGTCTGAATAGCGGGCTTCGCTCATCGAGAAACTGCGCAAAAAAGAGTAAGTTTCGATTTCCTCGGTCTCGAGTTTTTCAACTCCTTCGCCCAGGCCGGTGGGAATTATTAGAAGGAAAGGCAGGTTTTTCTCTTGAGCTTTGGCTATAGCCTCTTCTTTGTCTTGAGTTTCCAGCTCTTCCACCTGAAACCGAATCAAACGCAGATTATCTAAGAGACCACGAGAAACCGCGGAGCGGTCCAAATCCAAAATCGCCACCCGGCGAGCCGCCTCGGCCTTTTTGGCTTCAGTCCGGGCCACCTGGCCGATTAAATAAAAGAGAAAGAAGGTAAAAAGAAAGGAAAAAATGAGTTGCTTGTTTATTAATTCTCTTATTTCTTTGATAAGCAGGTTGCTGAATTTTTTCATTCCACTGCCCTCCTAAAAACAACTTCAAGATTAGGCGCCTGATACTTTTCTTTAAGTTCGTGGGGAGTGCCGATGGCGAGAATCCTCCCTTGGTCGATAAGCGCCACTCGGTCAGAAAGAAATTCGACTTCTAACATGTTGTGGGAAGAAAGAAGCACTGATAGGCCTTCGCGAGCGTATCTTTTGATTATTTCCCTGACCTCGAGAGAATTAATCACATCAAGGCCTGAGGTTGGTTCATCGAGAATGGCTAAGACCGGCTTAGTCATCAAGGCTCTGGCCAGGAGAAGCTTCCGGACCATGCCTTTGCTGTACGTTCCTACCTTATCTTTGAGCCTTGGACCTAAATCAGCAATGTTGACCGCCCGGTCGATAAACTTAGCCCATTCCTCGGGCGACTGGTCGTAGAATTTAGCCATGAAACGGAGATAATCGACTCCTGTCAGGTTGCGATAAGCTCCTGCTTCTTCGGGCAGGTAGCTGATGTTTTCGCGAAACTTCTCCGGGTTTTCCTTTAGGTCATAACCGAGAAGTTTTACCTTACCGGCGGATAAGGTGAGGAGCGTGGCGATAATGCGGAGCGTGGTCGTCTTGCCAGCCCCGTTGGGGCCGATGAGGCCAAAAATTTCGCCTTGGTTGACCTCGAAGGAGATGCCTTTTAAGGCTTCGAACTGGCCGTAATATTTCCGCAGCTCTTCTACTTCCAAGATGACCGCCATCCGAGACCTCCTGTCTCTGAATTTAGCTTAATTTTTTAATTTATATCATAAATTATCAAATTTTTTTTAATTTTTAATAGTTTTTCAGTTTTTTCTATTTTATACGAAACAAAATAATCTTGGTTTAACCGTCAAAATGCTTTAGAGGGTATCTTTGAGCCAAGAAGGCGTGAAAAGGGAGGAGAAAGAATGAAAATTATTGGTGTTTAGAGCCGGTAACCCAGGCTGATGATATATCTCCAGCCGCCTAAGTCGACTTGTTGGTCAAAAGGCTTAACCTTGAGCCAGACAAACTTGATTTCAGGCTGAAGATAGAACTTCGAGGCGAACGGAAAACGCAGGCCCGTACCAGCCTGGAAAGAAAAATGGTGGTGATTCACTCGCCAAGGCACATGGGGGCTATCAATATCCTGACGATATCCATAGTAGCCCAGGCCGAACTTAGCGAAAGGTCGGAAGTGCCGGAAGGGGTAATGAAAAAGACCTGAAAATTCCCAGCCAGCAATTTTTAAGGTGCTCGGTTCTTGATAGATTCCGATGGCCGCCCGTTTTTTATAACCTCCTTCGTAGGCTATTTCAATTGAAACAAAGTTCGATAACTGGAGTTGCCAATGAGGAATGAAGATATGGCCGTTGCCATATACCTCCCTTAAATAGCTATCATTTAGTTTTCTCCAGCCAGCGCCCAGGCCAAAAGATAAGTTTATTGCTTCTCCTTTAAAAACCAAAAATAAGCAGGCCAATATTAAGGCTCTTAGTTGAAATCTGCGGCTAAAACGAGTTGAGCGCTTCATCTTTTCTTGTCCACTTCCGTTTTATCCGGGAACATCATTGGCTAAGCCGTACCAGAGGGAGAAAAGCCATTTTTTTAACCCTTTTTATCTCCAATAAAATTGGAAAAACATAAGTAGGCAGCCGAGCAACAACAAACAGCTCATCTTCGGGCAAAATCAGGGTCGCTTTCCTCACCGGATTCATTGACAGCCGTGATTTTATAAAGAAATTCCTCCTTGGCCAAAAGACCCCGGCGGTCAAAGCAAAAAGTCTGGCTATCAACCTGGGCTAAAAAAATAAATTGATTGTCTTGGGCCGCGAGATGGCGCGCGTAGAGTCTATAGCCGACGATTCGCTCTGGGGTTCGCTCGTTTTTTCTCCAGGTTAACCGGTCGATATACTCCTTAAAAAAACCGAAATTATTCTCGAGCCTCCGGACAGAAAAATGAGTCGGCGGGTAAAATTTTTTTTGCGGGAAAGAGGCCGCTTTGAAGGCAGCAATTATCCCCCAACCCATGAAATTATCAGGCGAAGAAGACTTCGTGGCTGATTGCTTCAAAGCAAGAATAATATCCTGGTTAGTCCAGGTAGGGTTAGCTTCTATGATGAGGGCAGCTGCTCCCGCCGTAAGAGGGCACGAAAAGGAGGTGCCGGAGACATAGGCGTAGCCATCGACCTTATTCGGGGAAATAGTATAAACAGACCTTCCCATAGCCATCACGTCTGGTTTAAGGCGGCCGTCGGCCGTTGGCCCGACTGAGCTGAAATTGGTCCGGAGGCCAGCCGCATCAACCGCGCCCACCGCCAGCACCCAGAAACTATCGGCTGGGGCAACCAGGGTATTCTCAGGCGGTTTAGCGGCGCCCTCATTGCCCGCAGAATTGATAATGAGAACGCCTCGGCTGGCGGCAATATTTGCTCCCCGGGTTACTACGGTCGTCTCTCCGTCCATGTTCTGCCAGGTATAATCAGCCTCCCCATGGGTGAAGTCGCTTCTGTAGCCCAAGGAACTGCTGATAATTCGAGCTCCGAGATTTTCGGCCCATTCCACGCCGGCTATCCAGTGGTCTTCTTCAATATGCCTTTCCCACTCGGTGTTTTCTGTTTTGGCTAACAGGAAATTAGCGCCGAAGGCGGGACCGATAATCTTTCCGGGGTAAAAGCCGGCGATAACGCCGAGGGTCTGCGCGCCATGGTCGCCGGAGCCCATCTGTCCAGGTTCGTCCGCCACGTTGGGGTCGTTGTTGACAAAATCCCATGTACCTAAAACCCGCAGATGAGTTAGAGCTTGATGGCTCAGGTTATTAAAGCCAGAATCAAGCAGAGCGATGATAACGCCATGGCCGCTCAACCCGATGTCGTGAAGGGGAGGAACCCCGGCTTGGGCTAATTGAGCGTAAGCTGGGCCGTAATCAAATAAGTGAGAGGTCACTGTTGACTGTAATTCTGGGGTAGACGGGGTTTCTTCCAGAGGGGGTTCTTTAAACCGATGCTTCGCCACTTCCTCGATTCTGGCGACAAAAGGAAGGTTGGCCATGGCCGTTATGTGGGCCGCTGTGGTTTCGACAGAAAGGGCGTTTAGCCATTTAGAGGCATGCCGCACCCGAAGCGAATAAGGTCTAATCCCGTTAACATAATTTTCTTCAACAGGCACATCCATCTGGTCGACGACTTCAGCCCAGGAGCAGTGCCGGAGGCGTCTGATTAAGGTTTCTGTCCTTAGAGCCGAGCGAACTTCTGATAGTTTTCGGTCAAGGTTCGGTCCCTTGTCTTTAAAATAAACCCAGACAGTGAATCGAGAATTCTCGCCCCGGGCTAATTTTTGCCTCAGATGAGGGGAAATTTTTTCTGCTGGCGGAGAGGGAAGAACGAAGAGAAAAGAAGGAGGCAAGGCTAAAAGAAAAGACAAAAGAATTGGGCCGCGGAGAAAACGGCATTTTTTAATTTGAGATTTCTTTCTTAGGCAAAGAGACCGGCGAATTTCAGGCTGCTGTTCATAGAAGTTGGGCTTCACAGGGTTAGACCCAAGGCAGATAAAACATCATCTCTGACGACAAAGGATAATAGCATTCTTTTTTTTATTATTTAAGATGAAAACAAGTTTAACGGCCACTCCGACTCAGTTTTTTCAGACAGTTTATTTTAAATTTTTTTCCCTATTCTTTTTCCCTCTATTTTTTCCAGTTTTACGGGAAAGGCAATTCCAGGCGGAAAAATAGGTCTTAAGCTGAGAGACTCTAATTCCCGGGCTGAATTCAGCCTGGGCGATAAAGCCGCCGTTGCGGTAAAGCGCCTCATAAACCTGGCGGCAGTGAGCCAACACTTCCTTGCTTTGACCAGAAGAAAAAAGAGCGGGGAGGTCAGAAGCTCCCCAAAAAGTAATTCGGCCCGCAAAGGCCGAAAGCTTTTCCAAGCCAAGAAGGAAGACCTGGCAATTAATGGCGTCCACGCCAATTGCGATGAAATCCGGCAGAAGGTCGAGAATGAAGCCGTCAGAATGAAAAAAAAGATACTTCTTATAATGCTTGGCCAAAGAGGCATATTCGTGATAGAGCGGCCGGAAGAGCTGACGGAAAAGAGGTGGCGAGATGAACAAGGAGCTCTGGCTTCCCCAGTCATCCATGAGACAAAGAGCATCAACCTCGGTCTTGGCCCAGACCTCAAGTTCCTTGAGGTGAAACTGATGAACTCTCTGAAGAAGAGTGAAAAATTCCGGCGGTTGAAGCTTAAGGTCCTGGAGCAAATTCTCTGGTCCTCTTAGATATTGGAGCCTTTCAAAAAGTCGAACCCAGGTGCCGGTAAGGACAAAACGCCCGCGGGAGCGACAAAAGGCGTTTACTTTATGGCGGTCGAGCCTCAATAAAGCTTCTGGTTCTGTCCATCTTTCCAGGTCTTCCCAGTTCGTGATGAGGGGCGAGCGGGCAGAACCATGGGCTTGAGGAGCCGGCCTTTCAAAAAGGCAGCCCCAATCATCGACATAGAATCGACTATCATTTTTGACTGGCTGTTCGGCCGGGGGGAGACCAAAGCGAGGGCAAAAAACAAGGTCGTCAGGGAAATGACGCTTTAAATCATTGAGCTGGCGAAGATCACTAATCTTATCTCGGATTGGCAGCCAGAGTTGCCGGGGAATACGGGTAGGTTTATCAAAATTAAGCGACTTTAGAACCTGCTTCCGTTGGCTCATTATCAGTCAATTTATTGGTTTTAGAGTATCCTTATTTTAAGTCAGGATTCAAGTTAATCACCTGATTTGGCTTGCTCTCTCCTTTGCATCAATTCCAACTCTTGGTCTTCTCTTATGCTTAAATTTAAAACGGTTTCCTTAGACCTCATGGTTAATCTTTTTCAAGTTCTTTCTTTAAATTCAGCCTTTGACCATTTTCCCTGAGCTTCGAGAATATGACGGACAACTTTTTATCGGAATTATTTATCCCAATTAAGCATGCTCGCCCTTTTAACCGCGGGCTTGGCGGCCCAAAGCTAACTTGAGGGAAGATTGAGAGGTTGGCTTCTTTTTGATTCGACCCTGATTCCTCGCTCTCTCAGCCCTTGAATAATAAACCGGAAGAATTCAATATCAAAGCCCAAGATTTCGGGCGCAATCAATCCTTTTTTCTTAATTAGCCCCTGGGCCAGAGCCCGAGCAACCATGGTGGCCGTATAGCCGGTTGTCCTGGCCATGCTATGAATGCCGGTCTCGGGGTCGAATCGGTCCACGAGGTCAAAGGTGAGAACTAAAGGCTGACCATCTTTTTCTCCCGCCACCACCACTCTCATCACGGTCAGGTCTTCTTCCCCGTCTTTGAGCTTGAGCCGGGAAAAAAGAATTCTCGTGGTCATTTCCCGGGGCGAAATCTTGGTGCTGCTAATAATAATCGGCTCGTCATCGAAAAAACCACCCTCTCTGAGCAGAGCCATTTTCTCCCGATGACCGGGGTAGCGGAGTGTCTTTTCTTTCATGTTTGTAAAGGCGAGGGTTTTCAGCATGGTCCGGAGACCGTCAGTAAGAAAAGCTTCCAAAGTGCCGATATTGTCAAATTCAATTAGTTCCGGCTCAGCGAGGGCGGGTTTAACTCTTAGCTGACCATTTTCTTTATATCTTGCCGGGCGTAAATATTCTTCGATAACATCAGAGGGAGAAAAAACCGTTTTGTACTCAAAAGGCCAGGTTCGGACCGAAGGAAGGCCACCGACATAAATAGTCAGTGATTCCCCTCTATCCATTTCTTTTAGGCCGTGGCCAGCCAGGATATTACTCAACCCGGGAGCTATGCCACAATCAACCACGGCCGTTACGCCTGCTCTTTGAGCTAACTCGTCGAGTTCCAACGGGTCTTCGGGGGAGAAGGTAATATCGATTACATTCTTCTTGGCTTCCAGGCAAGCTTTCAGCACTGGGAAACCGAGATAGCCAGGTACGGCGTTAATGACGAGGTCAAAGGATTGAACGGTTTTCTTAACCTCTTCAGGCTGAGAAAGGTCCCTTAATTCGACTGACTCGAGACCCTTTTCCTTAAGCTCTTTTAAGACTTCTTGTCTGCGGTCAACGGCTGAGACCTCGAAATTTTTATCTGCCGCCAAATCCAGAGCGACCGCTTTCCCCACCAAGCCAACGCCAAGGATAATTGTTTTCATTCTGTTCTCCTTTCTGGGGATAAAAAAAGACTTAGGAGAAAATCCGGGAAGGATATATTGGCGGGTTATAGGCCGCTAAATTGGTTTACGTATAAAATGACCAAAACAAGACATTCTAAGATATTCGAAAGGCTTTTGAATTTTTGGTTTTTCAGACCAGAAATTTTTTTTGAGCCCAATTCGCGCCTAATTAATCATTTTAACTTATAAGATTTATAACTTTTTATACCCCGAATTCACTCTGATTGTCAACAAAAAGGAGACAAACTCTCGTATCCTTATTTTTTCGGCCGAAACTCAAGCCATGAATCGCTTTTAGATACAAGAGATAAGAGATTGACAAGTCAGGAAACGTATTATGCCTCCCAGCGGAAAAGGGAGGTACAAAGCGTTTCGTGTCTAAATGGACAGAACATGATAGGCCAGGAAGAGGTGTCATGTCCCCCATTTATTTAAGGGCGGCGCGGGTGAAAATATAATCAGGAATTTTTGCGTCGAACTCGATGGAATCAATTATAAATTCGGTGCCCTCGCCCGCCCTCAGCATGTCCTTGAAAACGGCTCTGGCTGGCACCCACCGAGGGCCGAATTTCCTCAGGCCAAGCACCTCTGTCTTCTTGAGGAGTGTACCGCCTTTGGCATAACGTTCCTCTCTCAGCCCTACGAACCGCTCCTTATCTACCCAGAGCCTGCGGGCTGGATAGGCAACATCTTCAGACCGGGCCTTTAGCTCCAACACCCAACAGCTAATTTCGCCCAGAGCCTCCAAAGCGATTTTTTCTTCGCCTACCAACTCTGCCACGTAAGAATTTTCCAGCCGAGGGTCTTCCATCATATCCTCATAGCTTAGGTCTGAGCCCATCACCGACTGCCGCAGCATGTGTCCCGAAATGAGGATCGTCCGCTCCGTCCACGGTGAATACATCCAGAGCTGGTCGCCGAGCTTGAGCATTTTGGTGCCTTTCTCGCGCGGAGGAGCCAAGTATTCGGTGAAGGCCTTCTGTGTACCCTGGACATAAGATTTGAACTCAACAGTTCGTGAGGTCCGCCGGAGATGGATTATCATCTTAGCGACCATAATTTTATTGTCAGCCGTAATATTATCATCAACTCGTCTCAGAATCTCCTCGCCGGTTAATTTTTGCGCTTGAGCCTCAGCCGGATGAGTAAAAGAGCTGAACGCTGCCTCGTCAGGAGATAAAAAAATGAGCGCTACCATCAAATTTATGATCATCAATGAAAATGAATTCTTTCTTCGGCTATCAATATCCTTCAGGCTCTTTCGCCCCAAAGAATTATGGAGAAAAATTCTTATTTTCATCATCCTCTCACATCGCTAAATATTCATCATTTAAGGCCATTGCCCTCAACCCAGGCTATTTAACGTGCTCACCGAGAGAATCAGCCATCCTACGCTTCAAACTCCTTCATAAGGGTGGCGGTCTTGCGTTTGAAAACTCCCAGACCGGCGATGGCCGTGCCGAGCAGTGTAGCCAGGAGTCCTGGGATGAAACCTATCACATGGCTCACCCGTGTTACCTGAGCCTTGATGATGTTGGTCATCATCATTTCAGAGGATTTGGTGAAAGCTTCGGCATTAATTCCGAAGGCCTGAAGATAATAGGAAATTGCGAGGCCCAAAGCTGTGCCCAGAGCTGAACCCAGCAGCCCGATTATTAGCGACTCACTTAGAAGCGAATGGTAAAGATGGGCTCTGGTTTCCCCCATAGCCAGACGCAGGCCAATCTCGCCGTAGCGGCGCAGTGAAGCCATCAGACCCGCGTTCCACAAGACAATAGACATCACGGCCACAAAGACCGCTACTAATACCAATGAATACATGTCATAAACAGCGATCATGTCAGCCAGACCGCCTTGTTCACCGAGGGTTAACATCACGGGTTGAAAGTCAGCCTCTGGAAAGTCTGGAACTGCTAAGGTTCCAGCGACTTCGCCTCCTTTCTTACCAGCACTTCTTTTAGAGGAGTTATCTTTCCTGCCGTCACTGGTTTTATCGCCAGCCAAGGTGGCCTTCTGATTGAATTCTCGGGCGGTTAGCGCGGCCACTCCCGGGTTGCAAAGGAAATTAGGGAAAAAGCCGAAGACTTCCCCGGCTGAATCCTCCATATCCAGAAATTGCTGGATGTCGGAGAGGTCGGCTATGACCAGGCTCTTGTCAAGGGGAGTTATGCCGAACCTGATGATACCGGCCACGCTAAAATCGGCGATGGCCAGAGCGCCGGTCATGGTGGAGGAGATGATTGTAGCTCGGTCGCCGGGCTTTATATTGAGCGAGCGGGCCAGTGCGGAAGGCACCAGGATTTCGCGGGATTTTAGGGGAAGGCGTCCGGAAATCAGGCCTTTTTGCAGGTTGAGAATCTTGGCCTCAATCGAGACAGCTGAATATTCTGAATGAAGTGAATTGTCTTGGTCTGAATTATTAAGAAGTTCAACTGCCAGTCCAGTCATCGGCCCCTGGATGCGGGTTTCGCCTTGCTCATCAGGGATGTCCAGAAGGCCGGAAAAGCGGATTCGGGGAGCCCAGATAAAATCAGGGTATTCAGTGCGCAGGCGGTTAAGCAGTGCGGAAATTTCGGTTAAGGACAGGTCGTTGGGCAGGAGCTCGGCTTCGGCCGCGTAAGCCCGGCTCATAACTTTGAGATGGCCGGTCTGGTAGCGGGCGCTAGTATCTATGAAGTTGTTTTTTCCGCCTTGCATATAGCTGTAGAAAAAAACCGTGAGCATGGACCCGGCGGCTACGACCAGGATAGGGAATAGGCTGCGGCTGCGATCGCGAAGGACTCCTTTTAATATAAAGCCTATCATCACATTTTCCCCCTAAGAGCATCAGTTGGCCGCAAGCGGGACAGCTTGCGGGCCGGCATGAAGCTGATGACTGCGGTTAAGCTCATTACCAGAATGACCGTACCGATGATGATTCCGCCGGTAAAAACAGGTACTAGTCGTTCACCAAGGGCGATTCCGAATCTGTCGAAGGACTCGGGCATTTTCCAGCCGCTGCGGCCGAACGCGGAGAGAAGTGGATAACCATAGATGGCAGCCAAAAGGGCGGCCAAGACAGCATGAAGGGTGCCTTCCAAAGTGAAGAGAAGGACAATCTGGCGGCGGGTGAGACCAAGTGCCACCAGGGTGCCGATTTCTTTTAGGCGGTAAAAAATGTTCAGGACTTGGGTGTCAAAGATGGCTAAAAGCGACATGAAAAGCAAGATGGCGTAAACCATTGCAGAGCCGGCGGTTTTGGCCACAACGAGCTGGTCTATATCGCGGAGCAAAAAGCGAAGGTCGCGGTAGACCCACCCATCGACAGTCTGATAAGAAGTGGGGAGAGAAAATGGGAAAAGCGGAGAATTAAGGGTCGATTGACTAACGGTAAAGCCTGTGGCTGGAGATGAGTTTTTTTCGGCAATATTTCCTGGAGAGGCTTTGAAGTGGGCCGAGCCTACCGAAATATCTTCACCTGAGGTTGAATCGGGGAGGACATCAGAACGGATTGATGTTTTTCTCTTTAAGAGGTTATTCTCGCTTGCGGACGGAACAGATGGTGGAGTAACACCAGGGGCCAGGGTGATGATAGTGGCTTCGCCAGGAAGGCCGGCCATAGCCTGGAGGTAGTGAAGGGGAATCCAGACCTGGCCAGTGTCTACGGATTGAACAATGGTGCGGAAGACGTGGGCGATGCGGATAAGGCGAGCATCAAAGGCACCGCGGGCGTTGCGCCAGCGCAGGATTACGGCGTCGCCAGAGGAAAGCCGGGCGGCGGCAGCCATCCGACTGCCGATGAAAGCGGGAATTTCGTCGGGGATAGCAGCATCAGCGGCCAGAAAGGCAGTCGTTGAATTTTGGATGGATAAAGATTCAGAATGATTTCTTATTTTTTTATTCTGTTCTTCTGCCTTTACTTCAAGTTCTGAGTGACGACTGATGCTTGCCCTCAAAACCTCTGAGGGGAGCTGGAGAATGTTTTGGCCCGGGTCAATGCCTTTGATGAGGACTGGAAGGAAGCGACCGTGGGGGTAGAGGGTGCCTTGGATGATGAGAATTGGCGTCGCCTGGCCGGCAGTGATGAGGGAGCGAAGCTGCGGGGGAATAATACCGTGGGCTTCCTGGATGGTGAGTGGGTTGTACGGGTCATAAGCGGAATGCCAGAACTGGCCGCCGCCGTATTCGGCTTCAATGCTGGAGCGGGCTGCCTGGTCACCCATCCCGCGGAAAAGCCCCTGGCCAGCGATGATAACCACGAAGGTGAGGGAGAGGACGATGACGTTGAGCCAGGTGCGGAGACCGGCCCCCATCAGGTTGCGGAGGGCTAACTTAAATAACACCTTCATTTGAGATTTCCTCGGCTATCATATTTATCATTGATTGTTTTTTTGATTGGGGGCGACATCCCATTCGCCTTTTTCCTGTCTTTCTTTGTTCTTTTTATCCGGAATCATCCGCGGTTCTATATTATTATGCGTTATATACCCTGTTAAATAGATGACCACGAAGTGACGGGCTGTTTTATAATTTCATCAGCGACCACCCGGCCGTCAAAGAGGGTAATTTTGCGACGAAGATAGCGGATGACCTTTTCGTCGTGGGTAGCGAAGATGAAAGTGACTGAAAGTCGGCGGTTAAGCTCCAACATGATATCCAAAATGTTGTAGGAGTTTTCAGCATCCAGGTTGGCCGTGGGTTCGTCAGCCAGGATGATAGCTGGCTTTTTGACGATAGCTCGGGCGATGGCTACGCGCTGGCACTGACCGCCCGATAGCTGAGAAGGGCGGGAGCGGCTCCGGTCAGCCAGGCGGACCAGTTCGAGAGCTTCCATGACGCGGAGGCGGCGTTCGGAGGAGGAAAGACCGAGGAGAAGCAGCGGAAATTCCACGTTTTCGTAGACGGTGTAGACAGGAAATAGGTTGAACGTCTGGAAGATGAAGCCGATATGTTGGCGCCGAAGTTGGGCAGCCTGGATGGGAGTAAGGGTGGATACGTCGGTGCCCATGATGACGGCCTGGCCGGAGGTCGGGGTATCGAGAGTACCGACGATGTTGAGGAATGTAGTCTTGCCGGAACCAGAGGGTCCGACCAACCCAACAAATTCGCCCTGGGTGAAAGTTAGTGAGACGCGGTCGAGGGCAGTGAGGTAATGCTCTCCCAGCGGGTAGATTTTTACCAGGTCCGCCGTTCTGATGACTGGTTTATCCATGCTTACCTCTCAAAAAAAGACATAATCTTCACTTCTGACCCTTTATTATAATCATTTATTCCGGAATAGGCGCCTTTTATTTTAACTGACAAAGCGGAAAAGACCGGACATCTAATTTATTTCCTTGCAGTTTGTTTTTATGAGAGCCGTTTTGCGTCAAGGTTTGTACTTCCTTAAAAATTATAAAGGATCAGGAGCTGGAAGCCTTTGCCAGAAAAAAGGTTGGTCTGGCCCGGCTTAGAATAGATGCGGAATTCCTTCGGGTTCCAAAAGGCCATTAAGTATAACGACCAACGGTCATAGGTGCGCTGCCAGCGGACAAAACTGTAAAGGTTGTGGTTGCGGGTATCGTAGAAGGCAATAGCGGAAAAGCTATCGAGAAGACTAAGGGGATAGGAGGCCGAGGCCCCCAGAAAGCGGGTGCTAAATAGAGGCTCTGGGCTATTAGAAAAAGCTCCAGTGGTCGAGTCGCTCTGGAAATATTCTCCCAAAAGATGGACCCCGTTACCGAAAGCAAAAGTGTAATCCAGGCCGACAGTTAAGGCGCGTCCCCAGGGGAAACTCAGGTAGCGAGAGCGATAGTTTGTAAACGCTAATTCGAACCAAAGACCGATTCCCAAGTCCCACTTGCCGTCAACTGCCGTGCGGATTTCTGGCAAATTAAAAGTTAAAGGGGCAGCGGAAGTGACGGGAACCAAGGAGGCGGCGGGATTTGAAGCATCGTAGTGACCATGGCGGTGGTGGAAAGAAAAAGCCAGTTCGCCTTTTCCGGCTGGCACTTGAGCTCTGGCACCGAATTCGGGCCGGTGGTTTTGGGTGCGCAGAATTTCCCAGCCCTTTGGGTCCTCGTTACCATAAAGAATCCAAGCCCAGAGATTAGTCTGAGTTGAGATGTAAATGCGGAGAAGTAACCCATATACGCCTTCAGTGAGCTGAATGGGGTCGCGGGGGTCAATTTGGTCAAACCACATCAGCGGCCGTAACAAAGTAGCTGACCCGAGGCTTATTTTCTGCAGACCGATACGCGCCTCAAAGCGGTTGGTGGCATATTTAAGGCTGAGACGATATGGCTTGATATGGCCGCGGAATTCATTTTCTTGGCGCTGCTCGACCGTCATTGAACCCCAGATGTCCAGGGAAAATTCAGCCGTGATGGTGGACAGGCGAGGGGTTGATGGTACAGGAGTAAAAGGAATGGAACTGGATGAGGGGGGGCTGGATGAAGATGGCAATGAAGGGGTAGACGCAGCGCAAGGAGCATAAAGCGCAAAGCCTGCGCCATACGTAGATTTACTCGAGTGCGCTTCAAACTCTGGTGCGTCTGATTGATTGTAGCCAGACGCCGGATTCAGAGCAATTGGGTAAATCAGGGAGCGGCCTTCATGGAGAAAAATATTTTTATGTCCGAGGTCAAATTCCAGACTGAATTCGGGAAGGAACCGAAGACCTAATTGGCCAAGGCTGGCACCGCTTTTGGAAAACGCTCCCCATCCCGCCACCAGCCCGCGGCAGTCAGGTTTTGCTGAATTGTGAGCTATTGCCGGAAAGAAAAGAGTAAGTGTTGAAAAAAGCATAACCGGCCAAACTAATAAAAAAAGCTTCGGATGCCTATCTATCATTGGAGTTGAATTCTGGGAAATTGTTTCAGAGGTTGATTGTGCTGAGCCGTGATATATTGGGGCTTGAGAAACCGATTGTAAGGCAAGCCGCGAATTCTTAGCCCCAGGGTTCTTATAATAGTAATCTTTTCAGCCTGCTTTATTAGATTCATATAAGTGATTATCTTAACAGAAAAAAAAGAAGAGGGCACACTTTTGGGAACTTTTTTCACGGAGGAGTATAATCTTGATGCTTACTTTCTGTTCATGGGGTCTCTAAGCAAGGGGAAAAGAGGTTGAGACCTTAAAGTAACTCGAAGGGAAAGTCAGGCCCTTGGACAATGAGCTTTGGCGACCCAAACATAAAAATAAGACGACCACCCACGCCCCCCACAGCTAAAAGCCAAAAAATAACCGATGTTCTTCCAGATTTTTATCTATCAGGCCTCCAGGTTGATAAGAATTTAGTTTTCTGCGGCGCTGGTAGAATGAGCGCTCAACCATCGATTACGCTCAACCCAATCATTGGCAATGAAAAATCGGGGCGTCTTCGGATGTCAAGTTTGGCAAAAAATCGGAATAGGCGGGCTCAGAAGATGAAAGGGAGCATAAAAGCGCGAGAAATCAGCCAGACCCCTGCTCCTCACAGGTAGGATTATGAAAAACATTCAGCCGATAACTCGGTGGCCATTAAAATAAGGAGGGATGCGAAACATAGGCCCTGGCCTTTGTAAAGAACAGTTCTGGTCTTATGTTGGCTTTCATTCGGTCTTTTCTATTTTTTATTTAGAACGTCCGCTTAAAAATTTCAGCCAGGTGGATTTGTCGGCGCTGACCAGCATTTCAAAGTCTTCAAAGCCTGTCTTCCCCGGAGTAGGCTTCTAGGCGGGCGCCGAAAGCCTCAACCTTCCAGTAATCAAGCGATTTAAGCAACCAGGTAATTTCGCTGGGGGGGGAATATCGCTCGTCAGTCTCCAGTTCGATTGCCTGGTCACCGTCGCCTTCCAGAGTCAAACGGCCGGGGTTACTAAAAGTCATTAGCAGATATCCTATTTTGAAATTCTATTTGACAAATAGACGTCTATTTGTTAATTATAATTGCATGATAATCAGACCATATTGGCTGAAAAAAATTAATGAGGCCTGGCAAAAACGCCCGATAGTTTGGCTGGCTGGTGTCCGGCGAGTTGGGAAGACCACTCTCGCCAGCATGATTCCTGATTCCGTGTACCTGAATTGTGATTTGCCTTCTGACGCCCGCAAACTTGATGACCCAGAACTGTTTTTCCGCTCCAAGAAGAGAAATGCCGCTATCATATTTGACGAAATTCATCGTTTAGCTGACCCGACCCGCGTTTTGAAAGTGGCGGCTGATTCTTTTCCTCATCTCCGGATCCTGGCCACAGGGTCATCAACGCTGGCGGCTACCAAGAAATTCAGGGATGCTTTAACAGGGAGGAAAATAACCATTCATTTACTTCCAGTCCTCTGGACTGAATGCCAGAAAGAGTTTGGCCTTCCAGAGCTGGATCGTCGTTTATTGCACGGAGGACTGCCTGAATTCTTGCTCAGCGATAAAAAAGATAATTCTCTTTTCTCTGAGTGGATGGACAGCTTTTATGCCAGAGACATTCAAGAGCTATTTGCCGTCAGGGAACGGACGGGATTTCTTGACCTGTTTCGGCTTATACTGCGGACGAGCGGCGGACTGGTAGATTATTCCCAGTTATCCCGGGAATGCGACCTCAGTCGGCCGACCGTAAAAAGCTATCTTGAAGCTTTAAGCATTTCGCTGGTCATCTATCCGGTAAGGCCATTTCACGGTGGTGGAAGAAGGGAATTAGTTAAAAGACCCAAGGTCTATGGTTTCGACACTGGCTTTGTGACTTATATGAGAGGATGGAACGAAATCAGAGAAGAAGACCGCGGGTTGCTATGGGAGCATTTGGTCCTCGACTGTTTACGGGCCCGCGCTGGTGGGGAAGGAATTTTTTTCTGGCGAGATAAATCAGGCCGAGAGATTGACTTTGTGGTTCGCCGAGGAGAGGAAGTTGATGCTTATGAATGTAAGATAAATCCAGAGCGTTTTTATTCTGAATCATTGGGGGCATTCAGGCAATTATATCCTCGCGGCCGCAATTATGTTGTCTGCCCGGGAATTACTGAATCCTATGAATGGCGGAGCAAAGGCCTCATCATTCGGGCGACCGGATGCGAAGAGCTGATTTAAATGTCATCAGGTCAGATTTGTTGACTTAGAGCAAATCGCTTTGTCTTTTCCCCGAGGTGATTTTAGGGAATTATAATGCTGAAGAAAGAAGAGAAAATAACCTGTTCTTGGTGGCAGAAAAAATTTGCTCCCAAGATTTTCTCGCCCTTTGATTAATGTGGAACGTAGGAGAATGATAAAAGAGAACTGAACTTTTTTAAGATTAATTGCTTTCGTTTAACAGGACGATGAAATAGATATCACCTTTGCAACCTTTTAGTCTTTTGGGCTCTGCCTTCTTTTTTCCTGCGTCTGAAACGAAACCCAGGTAGATCTGCTCCTTAATGTTCCAGAGACATTTTGGCTTTTCTATGACTTTTGAATCAGGTCCTGATTTTTTTTTAGTTTTACATTAAAAATGAATTGCTCTGGCCCGACTGCCTTTTTGCCTTCTATCCAGAGCATTAAGTTGTTTTGTTCTGCCAGGTCAACCTGTTTGAATATAGTTTTATTCTTATTTAAATCAAACCGAATGCCTTTTTCTTCAAGTAGGCAATTGACCTTTACCTCTTGGTCTAAAAGATTGTCAGGAAGTTTAGTTTGCAAAAAATCAGCAATTTGCTTAGTTTCTTTTCTCATCAGCCGGGTGCTGAAAAGCATTCCTTCATCAGGAAATCGAGCGCTCAAATCTGCTCCCTTTATATGGACAAAGGGCTTTCCATCTTTTTCTGTTTCTTCCCTTATGTACTGAAGACCAGGAATCTTAAATATCCAGAGGTGTAAATTTGCAGTAATCTCTGTAGAAGGTAACGAGGGTGAAAATATTCTTAATGAAAGAATTATCAATAAAAAACGTTCTTCTTTATTTGTTGTGAAGTCAGCTTAATAAAATGCCGCATCTGGTTTCGCCTATCTGTATAACGACAGAGCTTTGGAAAAAGATTCAGAAAAGACAAAAATTTTTTTTTGTTTCTGGTCAAAGACAAAAACTTTATCTCGAGAAAAATCAATTTTAGTTACCTGCGAAATTACAAATTGTTCAGATTCGGTTTCTAAGAGAGAAAAGTCCTGGAAAATGTTTACTTCGTTGCTACTCTTAATGGGTATCTTTTTAAGAATGAGAAAAACGCTTGTCGTCAAAATAGCTAAAATGAGTATAAATACGGTTTTCCTTCTTCTGCTCATCTTGCCGTCATTACTTTACTAAATATCCAAAAAAACAACCAGTAAAGTTCGGTCAGAGTTAAAAAAAGAAGGAAAAAAGTTTAGAGTTGATAAGAATTTAGTTTTCTGCGGTGCTGGTAGAATGAGCGCTCAAGCATCGATTAAGCCTAATCACCCCCATGGCAATGAAAAATCGGGGCGTCTTCGGATGTCAAGTTTGGCAAAAAATCGGAATAGGCGGGCTCAGAAGACGAAAGGGAGCATAAAAGGGCGAGAAATCAGCCAGACCCCTGCTCCTCACAGGTAGGATTATGAAAAACATTCAGCCGATAACTCGGTGGCCATTAAAATAAGGAGGGATGCGAAACATAGGCCCTGGCCTTTGTAAAGAACAGTTCTGGTCTTATGTTGGCTTTCATTCGGTCTTTTCTATTTTTTATTTAGAACGTCCGCTTAAAAATTTCAGCCAGGTGGATTTGTCGGCGCTGACCAGCATTTCAAAGTCTTCAAAGCCTGTCTTCCCCGGAGTAGGCTTCTAGGCGGGCGCCGAAAGCCTCAACCTTCCAGTAATCAAGCGATTTAAGCAACCAGGTAATTTCGCTGGGGGGGGAATATCGCTCGTCAGTCTCCAGTTCGATTGCCTGGCCACCGTAACCTCCAAGGGTCAAACGGCCGCGGTCACTAAGAGGCATCAGCGGAGTTTCCAGATTGAAATTCTATTTGACAAATAGACGTCTATTTGTTAATTATAATTGCATGATAATCAGACCATATTGGCTGAAAAAAATTAAAATTTGTTCCAACTATAAAATTGGTGCCAACTATCTCATTTAGCTAAATTTTATATAACTGAATTTTTATATAACTGAGCTAATGCACAGGCCAAGATGAGGTGGTTAGTCTCAAGATTAAGTATATGAACAGGGAGACGAGTCCCGCAGGCCAAAGAAGAGCCAAGCCAAAACGGCGTTAAAGACTTCAGCGGGAAAGACACCATCTCAGCCGCATCTGGGCCTAAATCACCCAAGCGGGAAGAGAATTAATTGGATAAAAAAGGTTTTGAAATTACTCCGTCCTAGGCTGAAAAATTATGGCGCTATTTCTGCTGGCACCACTGGTCAAGCCAGCTGAGCACTGTTTCGTGCCAGAGGATACTATTCTGGGGCTTAAGCACCCAGTGATTTTCATCCGGGAAATAGAGGAGCTTGCTCGGGATGCCTCGGCGCTGGAGCGCAGTGAAAGTCGAAATACCCTGAGTGTCGACAACTCTAAAATCCAGTGCTCCATGAATAACCAGCATTGGTGTTTTCCAGTTTTTTATATAATTAATGGGGTTATGTTTTTCGTAGCCCTGAGGGTTGGTCCAGGGCGTTCCTTCGTGGTCCCATTCTGGAAACCAGAGCTCTTCGGTATCGAAATAAGCCATTCTTTCATCGAGATTGCCGTCATGATTAACCAAGCAGCGGAAGCGGTCGGGCCAGTTGCCGGCAATCCAGTTGATCATATAGCCACCAAAGGAGGCTCCCAGAGCTGCTACCCGGTTACCATCCATCCAGGAGTATCGCTCCAGAGTGGCTGCTAACCCTTTCTTTAAATCTTCCAGAGGCTTTCCACCCCAATCTCCCCGGATGGAATCAGTAAAGGCCTGACCATATCCTGTGGAACCATGAAAATCAACCATAACAGCCGCATAACCGGCCCCGGCATAAACCTGCGGGTTCCAGCGATAGTGAAAATGATTGCTGAAGGAGCCCTGCGGCCCGCCGTGAATTAAGAAGGCCACCGGATATTTTTTGTTAGGGTCAAAATCGACCGGCTTAACGACATAGGTGTAAACAGTTTCTTTATTCCAGCCCTTGAAGGTAAATTGTTCATAATCGCCCATTTTAACTGCCGCCAGTTGGTCGGCGTTAATCTGGGTTATGGGTTTCATATCTTTTCCGTCAGGAAAAACCGAATAAAGCTCAACGGGTGATTTTAAGTGATCAAGCCCCAAAACAATTTTATCTTTCAGGGGCCGGGGAGAACCGATGGTCCCATCTCGGATCACTGTTTTGACCTGGCCGGTCTGAACATAAATCGCAAAAAGCGATTGTTGGCCGATATTGGGAGCGACGGCATAAATTAAGCGGCTGTCTGGCGACCAGGCGATTTCCGCGGGCGACCGGTCCCAGTCTTCGGTTAAAACTTTCTCTTGACCCGATGCCCAATCGCGCAGGACAAGGCGGTAGCGGTCCGATTCATAGCCAGGCCGCTTCATAGCTAAATAGGCCAGAGTCTTGCCGTCAGGAGAAAAGAGGGGCATGGTATCCCAAGCAGGATTGTTTTCGGTTAAACAGCGAGGCGGCTTGGAGCCATCAACGGGGACATAATAAAGGTCAAAATTAGTCGACCAGGCCTCTTCCCGTCCTGCGTTCCGAGCGGTAAAAATAAGCCCTTGGCTGTCGGGGGTAAAAGTTATCTCTTCTGGGCCGCCAAAGGGCTTGGAAGGAGTATCAGCGTCCATGCCCACCATGAGTTTGAATAGTTTTTTATCCTCTACCCTGAAAGCAAAAAGATGGGAGCGTCGACCATCTTTCCAGGTGTCCCAGTGGCGGATAAAGAGGCGGTCATAAATCCGGCCGCTGCTTTTCTGCTTAGCCTTCTCGTCCAGCCTCCTTTTGGTATCGAAAGGGCAGCCCTTGTCGGGGAAAACTTCCATCGTAAAGGCCAGGTAGCGGCCGTCAGGCGAGACAATTAAGTTGCTGACATCCAGAGGGAAATCGGTGATGGGAACAGCTTCGCCCCCGCCGAGATTTATCTGCCAGACCTGAGAAGAACCCGAGCGCGTAGAGAGAAAGTAGATGTGGCGACCGCTGCTTGACCAGCGAGGGTTAAAATCCGAAGCCGGGTGGGTGGTCAAACGTTGCAAGTTTTGGCCCTCAGTCCCGACAAGCCAGAGGTCAGTTCGACCCCGGTTAGCCTCGAGGTCAGCCGTCCAAAGGGTAAAAACAATCCATTGGCCATCTGAAGAAACCTGGGGGTCAGAAATCCTTTTCATGGCCAACAAATCATGAACCGAAAAAGGATGAGGTTCCTTAGTCTTTTCAGCCTGAAACGACGGCGCCTGGCCGACCAAAATCAACAAAAAGACGGTAAAAATAACAAATGCTGGAATTACCTTTTTTTGGCATTCGCTCATTCTGTCCTCCCTATCAGGCAATTATATCTCAAACCGGCGGCTCGGGCCATCGGAAATGACTTCGGTTGGTTAAAAAGAATCAAGCTGGAGTTTTTATTTCAGCAAGCGGTAAAAATTATTTTAGATTTAAATCTTCTCAGCGCGAGAGACGAATGGTGGCCACGGCTTTTTTCGTGGGTTCGCTTTCCGATATAGCCTGGATATTTAGCGTGGCTTGTTGGGAGCTGTCTTTATCAGCATAAATATAAATCGTGACCGGGGTTGATTTCCCGAATTCGGCTAAGGCCAAGGTATTAGGAAGTTTCGCTTCCCAGCCCTTTCCCTCGATTGAGGCTGAGAGTCGATAGATGTCATAGTTTATAAAACGGGAGACGTCGTCCGGATGAAGCGAAGGCGCGACTTCTTTAGGTTGACCAGTATTCTTTAAAACCACAGAAATCATATTCAAGCCCTCCTTGAGTTTCAGGCTATTCGCTGCTTGCAGAGCAATACCTCTGGAATGAGGACCTGAGCCATCGAGGGAGCGGAAGCCAATTTTATAGACAATAATTCCTTCTTCATTGCGGCGAAGGTCAACGACATAGAAATGGAGGCGATTGGGTTGATCGATATATTCGTACGTGCTCCCTGAATCCGGGCCGACGTGGAAGAGGGCGTCGTTAAGCTGGCGATAATCGGCGATAGTGGCCATTACTTTTTCTCCGCTCGGGCTGATATAATCCACCAGGTTGATGTCCTCAGGATGAGCATCGATAACCCAGATGTAACTATTAAAAGCATTGGGCCCGCCGTTATTGCCGCGAAGATTGTCTTTGTTCTTAGCGATGAGAACGCCATTATCAGGACAAAAGGAATCAAACCCAATTCGCTGGACAACTTCGACCGAATAGAAGTTAAAATTAGGGATACCGGAAGAGAGGGGGTTAGTAGAGGGGTCATCGGGAGGAGTGCGGTCGCCTGGCTCTGAGCCGTCAAGGCGCACGTTGATTCCCGTAAAAGTGCCAGGAAGAGGGTCGACGGCCCTGGCGGTAACTTCAGCTACTACCAGACCGCTCTGGGCTAAGCCGGTGCGGCTTAAAGTTAAAAGCTCGCCCTCACGAATGAAGCCGCAGGCCATCCGGTTCCGAATCATCAGGCCAGGAGGCGCTGCCGCTCCGGCAATGGGTGGCACGACCCAGCGCTTATGGAGTCCGCCGGGACCGTTAAAGCAACCCCGGTCCATGATGTCCCAGGTGCCAGTGGCCGCTCGGCGGTAAGGCTTAGCATAAGGATTATTATTAAGGTCAGGCAGCCGAAAGGCAAAATGGCCCAGCTCATGAGCAATTGTCCCTGAATTTTCCCCCTGCCGCATTGAAGAAAGACCCCACTGCTGCGAGCCGGCGAGCCAGCTTGTCCATTCCACATACCTTGTAGGCACCCAACGAGGCAACGCAGGGTTGGGATTACCCCATTCTGGCGGGATATCTTCTTGGCTCTTGAATTTCATGATGCCAAACTCCATCCAGACACCGGTTTCATCATAGCCAGCGTAAATGCGCAGGATAGCGTCATAATTTTTTCTTATGTCCTGGCCGACAGCTTCTATCCAGAGAGCATCGCAATCTTGCTCTAAGCGCCCTGAGGCCTTAGTGCCGTCAGGGGTAGAGTCATTTTGACCGTATTCATTGAGGCCATAATACCAGTGGGGTCTGGGCAGGCGATAAGGACCGAAGGCGTCCACTTGGGTTAAGCCAAATTTTCCTCGCGATTGCTCCATCCAATAGCGATGGATGTTTAAACCATGATTTATTTCACTGGGCTTGGTGAAGAAATCGGCATAAAATTGAGGGACTTTTTCTCGGGGAATTGGCTCGACCTGCGGATTCCCAAAAGGGTCTGAACCTTTGGGTAGGGTAATAACAAAGGGCTGGTCAGGAAAATCCACCGCGACCACGGCCAGTTTAAAGCCCTTTTCGGGCTTAATCGAAGGATTAGCCCAATCGCGGCCAGGAAGCGGCTTATAATCATCCCAGGTCATGACCTCGTGGTTTTTCACGAGCTGCAAGTCGATGGGCGGCGGGAACTTGTCCGAGCTCGCCGCTGCGTTCTTACTGGGAACAAGCTGATAGATAAACAAAAAGAAAATAAGGGGAGGCAAAGCTATGAGGCACTTTTTTAAGCGGGAAAATTTCCCTTGGCCCTCGGCGGCCTTATCAACAATTTTTTTCATTTTAATAACTCCTTATTTAGATTTTTTAGAACCAAATTTTTTTCTTTTCTCTAATCGATGGACTAAATGATATTTAATATATCAGATACAGGTCAAGCTGAAAAAGAGAGACTAATGGGGGCACTTTTTATCCCGAGACTGAATAACGATTAGAGCTTAGCCCAAGCTTTTGTGGGCTGGCTTCTTGGAGTTCATGTGGACGCAGGGGTTTGATGACTTCTCTGAAAAGGCAATTGGACATGGCCGCTTTCCTGTCCGAGATGCCCAGGATCAGCCCTCAGCCGCTTTCTTTTCCTTGCTTATCCATGCTGCTTCGGATAGAAAGCGAATAGTTTTTTATCTGATTAAGAGCAATTTTTGGAGGGAATGGGATTCATCAGGATTCTTGGCCATAGCCCATAAGCTGGCCCCGTCCGGACTGAGCGCGAGATTAGTCCAGAAGGTAGTCTCCTCGGGATTGACCTCAAAGGGAAACTTTAAATAAAAACAATCAATGTATTTTCCTTCTTCGTTGAAGACATCAACCAGTACTCCCTTATTTTTTTCCACGGTCGAGGTAATCGCCCAGATTAAGTTGCCGTTGACCAATAATTGAAGAACATCATTATAATGGGTTGGAGTGTAGGTATATTTTTGGCCGCCGATGCCAATGGCCACCTTCGCCTCCCTCCTTTCCTTTGCCATAATTCTATGATATTTTCGCCTGAAGGCCCTGATTACATTCTTTTTTTCCACGTCAAATATTTTGAGCAAATATTCTTCTGTATGGTAAATAATGAAATACTGCCTCTGAAAGGGAATAGCCCTGAGTTGTGCTGTCTGAATTACCCATCTCCCGCCAGCCGAAGATATGGCCCAAGCAGGCACAGTGAAGGTGGCGAGCTCTTCAAACCTTCTTTCCTTTTCGTCATAGACCTGAAGAATATTGGGGTTATTCACCTTTATCCATTTGCCATCTGTATTCGGGAAACCGGCTCGAAAAAAATAATATTTACTTCCAGCCGCACAGATTAAAATGGTGCCTATCTGAGCTTCGTTGATTTTGAACTCATTAACCAATTCTCCGCTGAAATTAAAGCGGCAAATTTTCCTGGCATAGGGGTCATAAGTCACCAGGTTTTCGCCATCCAGGGCAATATTGGTGGCCGTCAGCATTTCCCCTGGCCCCTGACCTTTTCGGAAATAATTCCGCAAAAATTGACCCGAAGAATCGAAATGAAGAATCTGTTCTCTATCGAGGACAAACACCTGATCTTCAAGACTCGCCTTTATTTCCATAGGCCAGCGGAAGAAAAACTTATCGGGCTGGTCTTTAATTGAATAGATTGATTTGAGCTCAATTACCCGTCCGGCGTTTCTGCTGGTAGGTTTTGCCGGATTTTCGATAATTAGTGGTGCCTTTAGATTTTCTCCCTGCGGAGAATCGTAGATAGGAATGCCTGGACCTGCGGTTTTCAGCGTCGACCAGATAAAAAAGAGGAAAAAGGCAAAACCGACACCGATTGTTCGCCGCCAAGCATTCACTGATTCCCGCCTCCTTCATTAGAATTATACGCTTTGGTCTCTATTTTATTCTCCTTAGCCATTTTTTGGGAAGTTTTTTATCAAAACTTTTTGAGCGAGGCATATTTAGCTTGGTCCATTTTAATTTCCACACATTTTTTTGACCTAAACAAGACTCGTCCCCAGACCTGAGTTATGAACGGCTATGATGGCGGGGATAATTGGAAGAAAATTTCGTAGAGCAGGCATATCCCCCTTTCGCTATCGAAAAGGGGTAATCAGCGCCGGGGGATGAGGATTTTATTAAAAATCGCGGTCAGGAACTGTCTGTCTTTATCAGTTAAACCCAGGCGACCAAATAGGTCATGGACCTTGTTGGAAATATGTTCTTCATTTTCGTTGGTGATGAAACCTGTTTGGCGAAGCTTCATCAGGACAACCTGAATGCATTCTTCCTGCTCAGCGCGGGTCGCTGGCAATTCCTCTTTGGGATTAATTATTTCCGCTGAGCGGATAAAAAGATGATATAGGGTCAGAAGAACAGCCGCGGCCAGATTATATGAGGGTTGCTGAGAAGCCTGAGGAATCGAATAAACAAAGTTGGCCTGCTCTAAATCCTCAGAGCTGAGGCCCGTTCTTTCCGGGCCAAAAACCAGAGCGATTTTAGTTTCGAGCGGATAGCTGAGTATTGTTTCAACTGCTTCCTCCAGCGAGATTACACGAAATTTCTCGCGGGGGCGGGCTGTTGAGGCTAAAACAAGGTTGAAATTAGCGACCGCCTCCTTCAAAGCGGGAAAAAACTTGGCCGCCCGGAGGATGTCGGCAGAATGGACAGCAGGGCGAAACGCGTCCTCGTTAAGCTCGGTAATACCGGTCAGGCGCAACTCAGAGAAGCCGGTGTTTTTCATGGCCCTGGCGACCAGACCGATATTTTCCTGCCTTTCAGGCGAGACGAGGACTACCGCAAACCGGTTGCGGTTAATTCTATCTTCCAGAACCTCAAAAACTCTGGTTAGGGCCATTTCGTCACTATCTCCCCAATTTTACCTCAATCCTCTTCAGAAAGTGATATTTCTTTGTGTTTCCATAATGATTAAAAAGAAAATCGAGTCAAAACACCCCCTCGGCCAGCGGAGCCGAAAAAATAAATTCTCTTTTAATATAAAAAAGGAAAAATAATATATATTTCAGCATGTTATCTATGGTGTAGGCAGCTGTCAAACCTTGTTGAGGGCTTTGAGGCTCCTTTCTTCCTAGGTTCTTTCTAATTTGTGATAAACTCAAGCCTTCGAGAATTCGAGAAATAGAGGCTTGTCACTTAGAATTAAAAATAATAAAGTATTCTGTTATAGGCAAGTGCAACTCGCCAAATCCAATCTGAACTATTTGTGACCAGAACATTGTCTTTAGTATTAAGATAGGGAACCTGGGATATGAACATTGACCGAGAAAGGTTATAAAAAAAGGGATGAGATAATATGAAGCAAAGAGGAAGAAGGTTTCGATGAACCATTTTTCCGGCCAAAGAAGCCCTTGGGGTTCAATTTATCCGGCTATTATTTCGGACAAAAAAGGCCTTTTTATCTTCAAATATGGTTACTTTGGGTCTAATTCCGTTAAGCCTTCAAAGTCGCAACCCAATCTTAACCTTTGGGTTCTGATTTTTCTCAGCGTCTTCTTGTGGGCGGCGCCACTTTTATTTTCTGCCTCTCCATTTTTCAACCCTCGGCTCTCACTTTTCAATAGCCCCGAAAAATCATTCTGGTACGTGATTACAATCGGGGAGAAGCCGGTTGGTTATGCTCATGAACTCTCCAGGGAAGCCGTGGCGGCCAAGGGCTCGTTTATCATGACGACCGAAGAGCTCAAGCTGGTCATCCGTCGTCTTGGCACTAACGTGGAGATGGCCTCTTTGTCGGAATGGGAAGAAACTAAACAGGGCGAGCTCATTCGGGTTTCTCTTATCTTGAAGCTTTCTAGCCTGGAGACAAAGACTCAAGCCGAAATTGGGGAAAAAGAGATTATCGTTCGGAGTACAGCTGGAGGTAAAGAATTTACGCAAAGGCTTCCCTTTTCTGGCCAACTCCTCGGTCCAGAGGGTCTCAATCGTCTCACCTTGACCCGGCTGCGCTCGGCAGGCGATGAAATGGATTTCCTAACTTATGCTCCGGAGTTAAATCAAGTGGTTCACGGAAAAAGAAAAGCCGAGGGCCGGGAAGAAATTAATTTGCCCGGTTTCTCCCAACCCATAAAAACCCTCAAGATAACCGAAACCATTCAAGAATTGCCGACAAGGAGAATTCTCTGGATTGATGGACAGGGAAAGCTGGTTCAATATCTTGAACCCAGTCCTCTTGGAGAATTGAAGGTTTATTTGTCTACGGAGGAAGAAGCTTTGGCGGCCGCCAAAGGCCAGGCGCGGATGCCAATTGACTTCGAGAGTTCCTTAATTCGAGCCAATGTCAGGTTGCCCAGCGCTCGCTCCCTCGAAGGAATCAAGCTCCAGATAAAGTTCCGCCAGGGTGAGGTAAGTTTCCCCTCCTTCTCCAGTCCATATCAAAAGATAATTGCCGCGGATAAGAATGCCTTCTTGTTGTCTGTGGAAAAGCCTAAAAAGCCAGAAGAGTCAGCTCTGCCATCTTATTCCTGTGAAGAAAAAGACAATCCTGAAATTAGAGAATATCTTCAGCCCAACGCTTATCTCAACATTGATGACCCGTTGATTCAAAAAGTCGTGCAGGAAGTAACGTCAGAAACTTCAGACAACTGGGAAAAAGTCCTTCGTCTACGTGATTGGGTTAGCCAGAACATTGTTTTTGACGCCGGAATTGTCTTTGCTCCTTCTAATGAGGTAATTCGTCAGCGCCGCGGAACTTGTGTGAGTTTTGCCGTTTTGCTGGCCACTTTAGCTCGGGCCGCTGGCATTCCCGCCCGTTTTATTCTTGGCTATGCCTACGTTAACGGCGTCTGGGGAGGCCATGCCTGGACTGAGGTCTATTTAGCCGGGGCCTGGTTACCTTTTGATGCTGCCCTGCCTTCTCCGAATGTTGCCGACGCCGCCCGCGTCGGTGTTGTGGCTACCTCACTCAACCAAGGCTTGGGCGAGGCGGTGGTGGCGGGTCAGCGCTTCTTCTCGCAGGTGGAGATTGAAATTCTGGAATATAAACTGGAGGGAAAATCCTTCGTCGCGGCGCCTAAGATTTATGAAATAAGGGGCAATAGATACCAAAATTATGGACTTAAAATAGTTGCTAATAAGCCCGATTCCTTCTCCTTTGCCGAAGTTGATAAAGTCTGGCCTGATAACACGCTTCTGGTGCTAAAAGCCGATAAGGCCGAAATTCGTCTGCGCCAGCAAGCCTGGCGGCCGGTAACTAATTGGGAAAGATACCTCAGGCAATTAGCTGGGCCTGCCTATTCTGGGGCAAAATTAGAAACTTTCGTTTCTGAGGGAAAAAAGGCCTACCGGTTGATTAGAAAAAATCAAGCGGTCGCTTTTTTCTTGCGCGGGACAGACCTGTGGGAGATTTCAGCGCAAGGCCCTGAGGCGGAAAACCTTTTAGAAAAGGCCTTCCAGGCTATTCATTTTGAAGATTAAAGAGGCTGTGGAGGGATGCGGGGTCATTCCGGACGGGTAATTTCTTAACCTCCAAAAGAGGAAAGAGAACCATCATTTGAGGGCAACGCCCCGCTGATTGATTTTTCTGTTTCTCACTTATAAGCTAAAGAGTGTATAATCTCCGAAAAGCGGAAGTTAAGGATGAAAAAAAACATTATTGTGGCCGCAGTCTTAGGGCTTATCTTCATTTGCGCTCTTAGCTGCCAACCTAAGAGGGGAGCGAAGCCAGCCGAACCGCAAACTGCCAAGGAAGAAAGTTCGCCCACCGCGGCGGAACTTCCTGCGGCGGTGGCCGAGGTCGTCCAGTTGGGGTGAAAAAGAGGCGGGAGCAATCGAAAAAAATCAGTCAAAAGGTAAAGGAAGCTAAACCCGACTATTAAAAAGCTGCGGGCGGCAAGAAGGGCCCGAAAAGAGTTTAAAGCAAGGAAGAATATAAAGAAAAAATAATTTTAGGACGAAGGGAGGAAAAGCCGATGAAACATAATAATCAGTCAGTTCTTTGGCGAATACTTTTACTCCTGGTCTTACTCCCCGGTGTTCTTGTTGCCTCCTTCCGCAAAGAAGACATTAAGGTTCATCAATTAGATAACGGGTTGAAAATTCTCTTACTTGAAGACCACACCATTCCTAACATCGCTCTCTACACTTTCTTTCGGGTTGGTTCTCGAAATGAACGTCCCGGGTTGACGGGTGTCTCCCATTTCATCGAGCACATGATGTTTAACGGCACTGAAAAATTCGGGCCCGGCGAATTCGACCGCCTCATGGAATTCCGGGGCGGCTCTAATAATGCTTATACCTCTGATGATATGACGGTTTATACTAACTGGTTTCCGAGCGCTGCTTTCGAGGCGATGTTAGAGCTGGAAGCTGACCGGATGCAGGGGCTAACCTTTGACCCGAATGTATTTGAATCGGAGCGGGGAGTTGTCGCCAGCGAAAGAAGGCTTAGTGTCGAGAATGATAACGACGCCATTCTTTATGAAAATGTTCGGGCCACGGCCATTATGGCTCATCCCTACCATTGGGATGTCATCGGTTGGATGAGTGATATTCTTAACTGGCGGCGAGATGAGGTAATTCAATATTATCGCACTTATTATGCCCCTAATAACGCTGTTCTGGTCGTCGTCGGTGATTTCGAGCCAGAAAGAGCGCTGGAATTAATAAAAAAATATTATTCGCCGATTAAGCCGGGGCCGCCGCCGCCTCCCGTGAGCACAGTTGAGCCTCCCCAAATGGGCTTGAAGCGAGTGGAGATAAGAAAGGAGGCGCAAGCCCCCTCTTTTATCATGGCTTTCCATGCCCCGCGGCGTCAGGATGCGGACTTTTGCGGCCTGTCGATTATCGAGCAGGCTTTGCTTCAGGGTGAGAGTAGCCGGCTTTATCGCCGCCTGGTTCGGGAAGAACAGCTGGCCATTGATGTTTCTGGCGGCCTTAACGAGACCCTCGACCCTTTTCTATTTTTTATCCTGGTAAAGCCGAGGCCTGGAGCTGACCTGGTCAGATTAGAGAAAATAATTGATGAAGAATTGGCCAAAATAAAGACAGCGGGAATAGAGGCTAAGGAGTTTGATAAAGCTCTCAACACGGTTCGCAGCTTCTTTTACCGTCGCCTCCAGAACATATCGGGCAAAGCCAATCTTCTTGGTTGGGCCGAAATCATTCTGGGGAGTTATGAGAAGCTTTTCTCTATCATCGATGAGTATGCGGCGGCAAAAAGGGAGGAGTTGCCATCTCTGGCTGCTAAATATTTTCATGATAATAACAAGACAGTGGGCATTTTAGTGCCGGAGGGAGGTGAGCGATGAAGAAGAGCGGGAGAAAGGCGCTTTTTTCTCTGTTGTTTTTTGGATTTTTGTTCGGGTTTGTTTTTTCCCTTAGGATTTCGGCCGCCTTTAAGCTACCACAGCCCGAAAAGATTACTCTCAGCAATGGCTTGACTATTTTTTATCTGAAGAATCCCGAATTGCCCTTAGTGAGTTTTCGCCTGCTCGTAGCCGGCGCTGGGAATGCTTCGGAGCCCTCCGGACTTGATGGTCTGGCTAATTTAACGGCCGACCTGCTCTTAAAGGGGGCGGGCAAATTGAGCGCCGAAGAAATTGCTGAAGCCATCGATTTTATGGGCGCCTCCTTTGACTTGAGCGCTTCGGAGGAGTTTGTGAGTGGAAGTGGAGAGTGCCTGAGCGAGCATTTCCCGCGCTTGCTCCAAATCGCGGCTGAGTGTTTAACCTCGCCGTGGTTGAAGGAAGAAGAGTTTAAGAAAGAACAGGCCCGACGCATCGATACCATCAAAGCCATAAAAGATAACCCAGCCCAAGCGGTTCGGTATTACTTTTTAAAGGCCTATTTTGGGGAACACCCTTTAGGCCATATTGCTGTTGGTACGGAGAGCTCCTTGGCCAGGATTAAAGTCGAAGATGTGAAGACATTTTATTCTCGATTTTACCGTCCCGAGAGAACCTGGCTGGCCGTGGTCGGCAATATGGAAAAGGAAAAACTCCTTGATGTTCTTCAGCCTGGTTGGGGTCAGTGGAAAGCGGCCGCCGGTGCCGCCCCTTCTATTAGCGTACCCCGTTTGCCGCGACCTTCGGGGAAAAAGATTGTCCTCGTTGATAAACCCGATGCCACCCAGGCCTATTTTATTTTGGGCAGCCCGGCGTTTAAGATGGGCGACGAGATTTCAGCTCCGGCTAATGTCATGAATACTCTTTGGGGCGGCCGTTTCACTTCCTGGTTAAATACGGAGTTAAGGATTAAGCGGGGCCTGACCTACGGAGCGCGGAGCTCTTTTCAAAACTGGAAACTGGGAGGCCTCTTCACCGCTTCCTCCTATACCAAGAACGAGCAACTCGGCACAATGCTGGAGATAACTCTTAGTCTCCTCCAGAAGGCCAAGCAGGAAGGCTTTTCAAGCGAAGAAGTAGAAAGTGCCCGTAATTATATCCTGGGTCAATTCCCGCCAACCTTGGAAACCAACGCCAGCAAAGCTTCAGCTTATCTTCGCTTAGCTTTCTACGGCCTTGGTTTTGATTATTATGACCGGTATCTGGCTCGAGTGGAGAAAATCGTCGCTAAGGAAATTAAGGAAGCCGCTACCCGACTTCTGCCCGAAAATGATTTTGTCTTAGTGGTTGTGGGCAAAGCGTCGGAGGTTCGGCCCTTCCTAAAAAAAATCGGCCCCTTTCAAGAGAAGAAAATCACCGACCCGGGCTTCTGACTTTTTAAAAGATTAATTAAATGGTTCTCCTTCATTATATCTTGGTTGGTGGGGGCTAAGTTCGGGATGGCGTAAAAATCTGTGCCACTTTACATATTTACCTAATTTCCCCCCTTTTTTTAAAGCTTTTGCTAACCCGCCTCCGCAACCGTGGCTTTCTCTAAACTATGGGAAAGGCTATTTTTCTTTGCTTAGCCACTAATGAGCTCAAAGAACCATAATAAATTTATCGGTTCTCTTCCATTTTATCTGGGCCGGTTTGAGGGCTAAGTTCGGGAGGGCAGAAGTGACCATGGAAGGTTTAGCCTTCCCGAATCGCCCTTGGAGGGAACCTCTGGCCGCGGAGGATGTCTGAGCCTGAACGGGACAAACGGAGAGGCCAAAGGAGGGCAAGGGACTTCCGGGCTATGTCTCTGAACAGGGAGGCGAGTTCCGCAGGCGCTGAGAAGGGCGAAGACGAAACGGCGTTAAAAACCTGAGGGGGAGCGAGGTCATCCCGGACGTCTCAGAGCCTAACCCATACAACATGGAAGAGAATCAATTTATCCAAATTAGGGCCGCATCAATTGTGGATTTTTTAATAGTTCAGAGTCTTCTCTTCCTGGTTAAATCTTGCTTGAATCCGTTGGCAATTTTTTAAGAGATAAGTTTACTTCCCCTCGCTCGGGCCAATGAGGGCTCCTTCTTTTAGCGAGAAGTTTATTCTTTTTTCTCTGGAGCCACTGGCTGGGGCTTGTTTTGCTCGACCAGGAGTTTCAGGTACCAATCAGGGAACCGGAGGGGTTGGCGCTTACGGGTTTTCGCGTCATATATCCAGAGCTTATTGTATTTAACCAAGAGCTGGTCGCCCAATTCCCACCAGGCTTGAAGGACTCGATTGGCGTTCCCCAGGCAATAATCGGTAAGGTAGCGCCGCGCTTGCTCCGGGCCTTTCTTGTAAAGCTCCAGAGCTGTCTGGTCGATAACCGGCGTGCGGTCAACAGCCGATTTTTCCCAGATTTTTTGGGCTTCCCTGACATCCTGAATGGCGTAGGAATAAAGAATCTGGGTGTGAAAATCTACGTAGTCAAAGGCCCAGCGGGCTGATTCCCGGCTAAAAACCCAGTGGTCGCCAATTTGAAAGGAGCGGGGAATTTCAGTAACCCCAATATAAAGAGGAAAGAAGCAAGAGGTGTCTTGAGCGCCCCACGCTAACCAGACAATGCCACCTATGGGGTTAGGAAGCCAGCCGCGGCTTTGGGTGACCGTAACATACTCCGCCCGGTTAACACCTATAACCCGGGAGGTGTTGTAGCGTTTGCCCTCGACTTCAAACCCATAGGGCAAAAAGTTAGGGTTGGCAAAGGGCCCTCCTTGCAAGCCACGGGCGGGGTCGAAGACGGTACCTTCGCATTTATCCCTAGTCATTTGCATAACATCATAGACGGAAAGTTTACGGTCAGGCTTGATGGAGAAAGGAAACTCCATATTCGGTGTGTCTGGCGGGAATTTCTTAGAAGGAGCCACTAAATCAAAAAAGCGCCAGAGTCTGACCCTGGACCCGCCGCTGGCTGCGGCACTTGTTTCATTAGGCGAATAAGCTTTTTTCCAGTTAAAGGCCTGGCCACTCTTCGGGTCGTAGAAACCCTGCTCAACGGCAAAAGAGACGACATTAGGCGAGGCCATAAAATAATCGGAGTTTTTGAGGTCAATCTCGCCGATACGGCTCTCGTTCGGACAGACGCTGACATGGTCGTCCGGGACTCGCTGGGCGCACCAAACCGCGCCCGGTTTGCCGCTCTCTGGCGTCCAGAGAGGTCCGACTGGCATTATTTCGAAAATCCAGACCTCCTTGGGGTCGGCTACGGCTAACATTTCTCCAGTATCGGTATATCCATAGCCATATTTTTCGGCTAACTCACCCATGATTTTTATGGCCTCCCGGGCTGTGCTCGCCCTCTCCATAGCAATTAAAGTGAGCATGGTAATGTCGAATTTGGCGGCCGGTGTCGGGTTTTCCATTTTCTTACGACAACCGATCGTTGATTCGCCAATAGCTACCTGCATATCGTTCATATAACCAAAGGCGCCATGAAGATAACCGTAAGTATGAGGCACTTGAGGAATTTCTAAACCGGTAAAATTTTTTTCGACGACATCCCACTTGAGGCCTTGGTCAGGTGGGATGGTGCCGAACTGGTCAATATGGTAGATTTTTCTTGTCGCTCCAGCCGGATGGTCAGCCGCCGGCACATAGCGCCATGTCCAATCACAGGTGCCACAATCGCAGGTATGGGTAGTCATCACTGAGCCGTCAGTAGAAGCGTTTTTGCCGACGATGATGACCGTGCAGCCATCCAGCCTTTCGTCAATCGTCCAGGTTGAGGATAGCGGAGACTGATGGCCAGGCCTGGAAAGAAAGAGGAAAGCCGAAAGCAAAATGAGGCCAAAAAGGATTAATTTTTTGCCTTTCACCTCACACCTCCCTCGATAATTTCGGGATAAAGCCGTCCTCATTCTGTCATTATTGCCTGTTTTCTGTCAACCAACGAGAGGGGCTCTGTTGTTTAAAGCCGTTTTTATCTCGCCACTCTTTCTCTTCAGAGTTTCAATCATTATTAGAACCCAAATAGACTTTTTTCAGCTTATTTATGAACAGAATTATGTGTGTCCTAAGCTGGCTGACTCTTCTTCTCAGCTTTGATAATAAACCCGAGTGACAAAGGCTGTTATCTTTCATGTTGTCTGACTCTTTTGAAGTCTAAGCCAGGAATGGCGGAAGCGACCGAGCCAGCTTTAGCCCGAGTACCTAAGCTTCTAAGGAGTTTTCTGGCCACAGAGATATTTAAGCCTAAACGGGATAAAAGGAGAGGCCAAAATGGGATAACGGAAGCCGGGTTTCTGTCTCTGCGCGGAGAAGAGAATTTTCCCGGCGCGAGGAAGGGCGAAGACCAAACGCAAGAAAAACTTTGGCCCTTGCGGGTTTTTTGTCTAAACGTGGAGAATTAAAGGCCCCAGAAAGCCTGTAGGAAGCCTTTCGATGAAGTGATTTTAAGAAACGCTCTCGGGTTACTGTTATATCTCATTTATATTCATCTAATTAGCTTCATGAACAATAAACCCGCCTGAGGTGAATTGGCTAAAAGGGGCGTCGAAATATCTTGTTTTTGCCCACAAGAAAGTTGGAAGACCCAAAACTTTAATAGGGTGTAAGGTAATGCGGCAGCTCATTGCCTAACCTGCATAAGATTGAAAAGATCCGAAAGGCTCTTTGCCCGCGCCGATTAGACCGGAGATAATCCGGGGCAATTATGGGGCTGGTTAAAATATCGTCTCGAGGTTATTAATTTTTTTTTTAATTTGATGTAACAATATGCTTCGCTGCAACGTATTATTAAATGAAACTTAAAATTTATCTTTAAGCTTTAGCGCCAAGGAAGAAGGATGAAAATTAACGCAAGCCAACCTGGTTATTATCGACGGGGATTCTTTTTGGAGGCATTTTTTTGTCTTTTATTCCTGGTTCTTAATCTTTCCTTAGCTCTTCCCCTTTTGGCCCAGGAAGAAGCCAAATTAGCCCAAAAACCCTCGGAAATAGAAGAGCTGAAGAAACAGGCTCCAAAGATTTACCTTGATTGCTCTCTTTGCGACCTTGATTATATTCGCACCGAAATAACCTTTGTAAATTATGTTCGAGACCGCAAAGAAGCTCAAGTCTACATCTTAATCACCACCCAAAGGACAGGCAGCGGCGGTAGAGAATACACGCTCGCTTTTATGGGCCAGCACGATTATCAAGGAATAAACCTGGAGCAAAAGTATTTTACTTCTCAGACTGATACTGAGGATGAAATCAGGGAGGGCTTGGCCCAGGCGCTAAAAACAGGGCTAATGACTTATATGGCCCGAACGCCCCTCCGCCGTTATTTAGCTATTTCTTATATCCCCGAAGTCAGGCCTCAGGAACTTAAGGATAAGTGGAATTATTGGATTTTTAATATTAGGGGCTATGGCCATTTTAGCGGTGAGTCAAATTATCATTATGAATCGACTTCGGTTACTCTCTCCGCTAACCGAGTTACCGCGGCCGGCAAAATAAAACTTTCCCTTCATTACGGGGGAAATAGAAGCACTTTCCAATATAACGCTTTGAAAATAGTCAGCCAATCTGAAGGCGGAAGCTTCACCGGGCTTTTTGTTAAGAGCTTGGGTGAGCATTGGTCAGTGGGGGCTTTTGTTGACGCCTCCACCTCCACCTATGAAAATATAAAATATTCTTTAAACCCAGCGCCGGCCATCGAATACAACTTTTTCCCCTACTCTTTCTCTTCTCGCCGCCAGTTAAGATGCCTTTATCGCCTCAACTGGCAGACTGTCCGTTATCGCGAGGAGACTATTTACGATAAAATCAAAGAAAATCTCTGGAGCCAGTCGCTGTCCCTGACTCTCGATTTAAAAGAAAAATGGGGGACGATTTCCACCACTCTGAGTGGCTCTCATTATTTCCACGACTGGCGGAAAAATCGGTTGACTTCCTTTGGCGTGATTAATCTTTATCTTTTTAAAGGTTTCAGCTTTTATGTGCTTGGCGGCGGCTCCAGGATTCACGACCAGCTCTCTCTGCCCAAAAAAGGGGCTTCACTGGAAGAAGTGTTGCTGCGTCGACGCCAGCTCGAAACAAGTTATAGTTATTTCTTGTCGATTGGTCTGAGCTACAGTTTTGGCTCGGTCTTCACTAACGTGGTTAACCCGAGGTTTGGCCCTGAAGGAGGCGGCGGGGTTAGGATTGAGATTAACTGAGCCTCAAGAAAACCTTAGCTTTTTGGGAAAAACCTTCAGATTACTTAGAGATGAAAGTCGCGGCAAGAAAGAAGATTGAAAAAAGAGAGAAACAGCCAAGTAAGAATAATAGGCTGAAAAAATTGGTGGAGAAAGGAATTTTTAGCTTTTCTGAAGAAAGAAGGGAGGCCGAGGTGAAAACCTTGAAGAATAAGGGATCGACATATATCTTAAAAGCGGGGGCGTCAGGCGGAAAACGCCAAAGAAGAGCTGTGGCTTGCGAACGGCTCTGGTTTTGGCTCGCCGGTTCTATTTTTCTTTGGCTCACCTTGGCTCCGGCTGCCGCCCAGACAGTCTCCGCCTCTAAGGAGGGCTATCGGTTGAGCGGCCCGCCTAAGGTCTATATCGAGACGGAAAACGTGCCGCCAGAAATAATTTCTTTCTCTCAAAGGCCATCCGAATTGCCTTTCCTCGAGTTAGTCTTGTCCTCAGAAGAGGCCCAAGTGGTTGTTTCAATCCAGGCTCAAAGGGGGGAAGAAAAAGCTATCTACACGCTTCGACTGCGCGGACAAAAAGAACTATCTGGAGAGGGAGACGAGCTTAGCTTCGAGGTTTCCGCCGCCGCATCCGTCGAAGAAGTTCGTCAGGAGTTGCTTAGTGCTCTTAAACCCGCTCTGATGCGTTTTGTGGGTCATTCGGCTCTGGCCCGCCGCCTCCAAATTAAATTTTTAGAGGCAGTTAAACCCACCGCGGTCGCTGACCCCTGGAATTTTTGGGTCTTCAGCCTCAGTCTCAGCTCTTTCCTGAACGGAGAAAAAGCCTATGATTCCAAGAGCCTTTATGGCTCTTTTAGTGCCAACCGCGTCACCCCAGAATGGAAAATTCGGCTTTCTCTAAGTGGCTCCTGGGACCGAAGTGAATACAGTTATGGCGACGAGGTAATTAAGAGCAGTTATGAGGCTAAGAGTTTCCACGGTCTTGTCGTCCGCAGCCTCAATGACCACTGGTCGGTGGGAGCCTATTTTTCTGCGGGCAGTTCAACCTATGAGAACACTAAACTTAGCGTCGCTCCTGCCCCGGCTATTGAATACAACGTTTTTCCCTATTCTGAATCCACCCGGCGTCAGCTTCGTTTCCTTTATCGTTTAAGCTTTACCTTAGTGGGCTATCGAGAAGAGACGATTTATTTTAAAACCAAAGAAAACCTCTGGCGTCAGGCGTTGACTGCCGCTTTCGAGTTCAAGCGTAAATGGGGCACGGTCAGCCTGTCTCTTGAAGGGTCCAATTATTTTCATGATTGGCGGCAGAATCGACTCCGACTCTCCAGCGAGGTCTCGCTTCGCTTATTTAAAGGCCTGTCTTTAAGTGTTTATGGTAACTACTCCCGGATACATGACCAACTTTCTCTACCGCGAAGGGGAGCCACCTTGGAAGAGGTGATTCTCCGGCGACGTCAGCTTGAAACCGCCTATGATTATTATTTTAGGGTAAGCCTAAATTATACTTTCGGTTCCATCCTGAGCAAAATAGTTAACCCGCGCTTCGGTGAAGGCGGCGGCTTTTCTATTTTCATCTCGATGTAACTTTTTTTGGCAGCTTTAAAAGATACCCAGTTTTTTGGCTCCATCCTTCGGGCGGGGTGCCGACTTAGGCGAAATCAACTTAGATGCAATAAATAATCTTTTATTCTGGTCGCAGCGCTCAAAGGGCCTTTTTAAAACAACGATAGCCAAGGGAGGTTTAAAAGAGCCGCCTATTTCCAACTTATCTGAGTAAGAGTCTGAGACCTATTAAATCAATTTTAATAGCAATATCAAAAGGACCTTAAGTCTATTTCATGAGCTAAGCCGTAACTCCACCACCACTTCCAGATGAGGGGTTTGCGGGAAGAAATCAAAAAGAGCGATTCGTCGTGCCTGATAGCCGGAAAGAGCCGCCAAATCATGCCGTAACTGGCGGACATTACAGGAAACATAGAGAATTACCTTTGGCTTGACAAAATTAAGGTATTTCACCACGTGAGGATGGAGGCCGCTGCGGGGCGGGTCAGCGACGACTACGGTAGGAGAGGGAAGAGGCAATCGTTGAATCTCCTTCGCCTCAGCCAGTATTGGTATGACATTCTTCTTTCCCTGGCGGAGAGCATTTTGTTTAGCGGCCTCGATGGCCGGGCCGTAATTCTCGACGAGATAGAGTTTGTCAAAAAGGTCGGCGTTAAGCAAAGCAAAAGGTCCCACTCCCGCATAAAGGTCCAGAAGAGAGGCGTGGCGACCAGTGTGGTTTTCCAGAATAGAACGACAGAAGCGATGGAGTTTTGCGGTCATCTCTGGGTTATTTTGAAAAAATCCCTGCACCGGAAACTGGAATTTTTGGCCCAATAATTCTGTCTCGAGATAGGCGCAGCCTTTTATCACTTGATAATTTTCGCTGATGCTAACATCCCGATTGGGGGGAACAAAAGTGGCGATAACGTTTTGAGCTGAAGCGCTTTCAGCCCATTGCCGCACCTGGTTCAAAGCAGAAGTCAAATTTTCCGCTTCTTGATTCAGAACGATGGAAATTGAAGACTCCAAGCTCGTTGTCCGGATAACCGCAAAACGGAAGGTTCCCCTCTTAGAGCGAAGGTCAAAGGCTTCCACTGGCTGGAAGAAATGCCTGATTTCCTGAACCCAAACATTGAGAGGTTCGGTGGCGATAACGCAGCGCTCGACGTCAACCACCCGCCACCAGCGCCGCCTTTCTCTTAGTCCGAGTCCACCAGGGTGAAAAATAAAATCCATGCGGTTGCGATAAAAATAGGGTTCACCCGAGAAGACTTCAATCGAAGAGAGACCAGTGGCTTGCTCGACCGCCGCCGCCTTTTTCCTGAGCTGCTCGGGATAGTCAATATGTTGATAGAGACAGCCACCGCAGCGGCGGAAATAAGGGCAAAGCGGCTCAGCCATTTTATCTTCTATCCTGCGCAGTTCCCTTCATTCTAATTGGCCGTTTTTTTCTTTCCCTTCTTCTTTCTTGTTTCTTCCTCTCATTTCACTTCTTTTCTTTTGTCTCCTTTACTTTCCACTCCACTCCACCTTTCTTTTCTTCTCTTCTCTTCTCTTCCTCTCCTTTCGTCTCCTCTCCTCTCTTATCCTCTCCTTACCTTTGCTTAGCTTGGCTTTCGTCTCCTTTCCTTTCCACCTTGCTTCTCTTCTCTTTATATTGTTTTATTTAATTCTTTTCTCTGTCTTTTTCTTTTTTCTGGACTTTTTCCTCTTTTTCTTAGCTTTCCCCTGGCTCTTTCTCTTCTCCCTTCCATCCTATCTTCTTTTAGGTTGCTCTGTCGCTCCTGCTTACGAGCTTTGGGCAAAAGAGTCGCTGTTGCCTTTTAGATCATTCGGTCTATTTCGGCCGACTTCCAATACTCTTTTTTCCTATTTTTATTGAATCCAGAATTTCTTTGACCTCGAGTAAAGAAGAGATGGTGTAGTCTGCCTGCACTGGCTCCTGGCGGTTGGAACTGAGGTGAGAGGTATGATAATGGGTAAGATTCTGGCCGAAGGCGCAATAGATTGTTTTTAGTCCGAGGCGGTGGGCCGAAGCGATATCTTGAACGGGGTTATCACCGACGGAAAAGCAATCAGCCGGTTTCGCGGCAAAAAGTTTTAGACCGTGTTCGAAATGAAGGCCGCTCTCTTTGAGGCTGCTTACATCATCGCTGGTTATTATCGCCTCAAAGAGAGGTTGAATCTTTAAATAATTTAAGCGAAGGGTAACCACTTTCCGAACAGCGTTAGTCGCCAGGATATTTCGATACCCCATTTTCTTGGACCAGAAGAGAATTTCCTTGGCCTGAGGCAGGAGGCACAGTTTATCGAGATGAAGCCTTTGGAATTTTTTCCAGGGAAGGCCAAATTTCTGGCTATGTCGGACATAATCATGCCACTCCCAGGTATTCTCGAGTGACTTTAAGTAATCGCGAAAAAGTCGCGCTGCCTTGTCTAAGGAGAGTCGATGGCGGGTGGCGATGGCTTTTTCTATCTCTGAACAAACAGCCTGGTCGAGACGAGATTCATCGGCTAAGGTGCCTGTCCAGTCCCAAAAAATAAGCTGGCTTCGCTGGTTTTTCTTCATTTCTTCCTACTCAAGTTCATCCTCAAATATCCTGAGAGCCGCAAATTTTTTTGGGGTTTATCAATTTTCAGGTTATAAAAGAGCCCCGGGCCGTTAACGCTTGTCCCTCTCAACTCAGGGGCCGAGCTTCAAGATAGAATCTTTTCTCCCAAGCTTCACCCAAGGAAAAAGTTTTGCGCGGCAGGACTCCCTCTTGGATAACAGTCTTAAAAAGCTGATTTTTGTCCATAGCCGGAAGGTAAAAGCCACAGTTTCCAGGCTGGCGACCTAAAATGACGACGGCTTCTTCTCCGTGGACGTAATCAATGCCTTCCGCCTCGCCTCGCTTGAGAAACTCATCCAGAAAGGCTTGCAAAGTGCCGACAGATAAGTTGCTCGCCGGGTCAAAGATTTCGATAAATAGAGTGTGCGTCTCGCTGAGGAAGCCAAAGCCATGAATGTTGATAGGCAGCTCTTTTAGCTTAGTCTTTATGACTTCAAGGGATTGAACCGGGGTCAAGCGAATTTTGTTGCCGAAGTATGATTGCATGGTTTTAACCAAGCTGGCCGGCTGCCGGAGGGCAAAGACTACCCGGTGGATAGGTTCAAAAACCAAGGCCGGGTCGTGGAGATTGACCAGCTCCACCATGGCATAACGCAGTTTGGAGTCAAAATCAAAATCAGCCTTCTTCTCTGCCCACTGCTGTTTTTGCTTTTCCCAAATGGTCTTCGCGGTGGCCAAAGAATGGTTGCCGTCACCGACAGCATAAAGAAGAACCGGCGTCTCAGCCGCAAGCTGGTAGCGAGAAATAAAATATTGAGGCGTGGCGAGTTTACTTAAAGCCTCGGTGACGGACTTTTCTATTTGCGGGTCAGTGATGAGCCAGCCCGCGACGTGACCCGAATTAAACATCAAGTCAAAATCATACAGCTTTTGCAGACCGTGGTCTTCGTTTCTTATCTTTTTCTGAACAAAGCCGAAAACTAAGTCTTCGGGGTCATCAATGAGGACCAGAACATGAGGGAGCTCCAGCGGCGCTCCTTCCCTGATTTTAACGCGTGGTGGAATCCTTTCTAAGATAGTCCCTTCCGTTGCCCGGATTAACGTTTTGGCGCCGGGGTTATAATCATACTGCTCCAAGTCAAGACAGAGGAGGAGGCCGCGACGTTTCCCGCTGGTGACTGTTCTTTCCACATAAACCAAGCCATCATAGCGGACAAAGATATTTTCTTCTATGTAGCGCCGCATCATTTCTCTAATCCGCTTAATCCGCACTTCCGGCTCTTTCTCTTTAAGGTAGACTTCAGGGAAAATTAAATTCAAAGCCGAAGGCGAATCGGCAACGAAAGCTTCCACTTTTTTCCAGTATTCAGGTTCAGACGTATGCTGGTCGCAAGCAATAACTGCCCAGCGGCTTAAGTCAATTCCGGGGCGGGGGAGAAGGATTTCGGGAACGGCCATGGCTATGGACGGATATTTTTTCATGCCCGCTATTACTCCTTATTCGATTTTTTATTTAATCACTTTGATTATTTTTGCCTTAAGCCATCTTTTGGCTTCTGGCGAATTGTCCCTCTTTTTTGAGACCTATCCTTGGCCTGGATTCGCTCAAGGCGATAATAAAAGGCAATTTCAGAAGGTTCGGTCATAAAAAGGTAGAATAACATAAATCCTATGCCTTAATGGCTTTTTCCAGCTCCTCCAAGTCGTCCTGGATTTCCCGGGGGATGTGCTGGCCGTATTGTTTTAAAAAGCGGCGGACTTCGGCTACCTCGCCTTTCCACTCGGGAAGTTTTACTTCAAAAAGCGACGCTATCCTCTCTCGAGGCACATTAAGGCCGTCAAGTTCCAGGTCTTCCAGGCGAGGGAGCAGACCGATGGCGGTTTCCTTGGCTCCCACTCGGCCTTTGACTCTGTCTACAATCCATTTTATAACGCGGATATTTTCACCAAACCCGGGCCAGATAAAGCGGCCCTTTTCATCGAGACGAAACCAGTTAACGGCGAAAATCTTTGGTGGGTTGACTAATCTCTGCCCCATGTTTATCCAGTGGCGGAAATAAACCCCGAGGTTATAACCACAGAAGGGGAGCATAGCCATTGGGTCGCGACGAACAACCCCCACCTCGCCGGCCGCCGCAGCTGTAGTCTCTGAGCCCATCCGTGCTCCCAGAAAAACGCCGTGGGCCCAGTCGAAACCTTCGACAACCAAGGGAATCAAATGAGCCCGTCTTCCTCCAAAAATGATGGCGGAAATCGGCACTCCTTGAGGGTTATCAAATTCAGGGGACAAGGTTGGAGTATTATAAATGGAAACCGTGAACCGAGAGTTAGGGTGAGCCGCCTTTTCCTTGGATTGAGCCCTCCAAGGTCTTCCCTGCCAATCGAGGAGATTTTCCGGTATCGGACCATCCAAGCCTTCCCACCACGGCTCGTTGGTTTCCGGGTTGAGGGCGACGTTGGTGAATAGAGTCGGGGTAAAAAGACCGCGGCGGAGGGTCCGCATCATATTGGGATTAGAGGACATCGAAGTTCCCGGAGCGACGCCGAAATAGCCAGATTCGGGATTGATCGCATAGAGGCGACCATCAGGGCCAATATTTAACCAGGCGATATCGTCTCCTAAGGTCCAGACTCGATAGCCCCCAAGGGCTGACTCCATCATGGCCAAATTAGTTTTACCGCAAGCGCTGGGGAAAGCCGCGCAAATATAGGTGACCTCGCCATGCGGGTCTTCGATACCCATGATCACCATGTGCTCGGCCAGCCACCCCTGCCGGTAGCCGAGCCAGGAGGCAATTCTTAAGGAAAAACATTTTTTCCCTAAAAGGGCGTTACCTCCATAACCGGAGCCGATGCTCCAGACTAAGTTATCGTCAGGAAAATGCATGATGAACCGGCGCTTGGGGCTGAGGTCGCCGACAGAATGAAAACCGCGGACAAAATCATTGCGGTTCTTGAGCTTTTCCAAGGCCTGTTTTCCCAACCGGGTCATGATGCGCATGCTTACAGCCACATAAGTGCTATCAGTTATTTGGACGCAGGCCTTAGCATAAGGAGAGTCGGGATGACCCATCATGTAGGGAAGAACATACATGGTTCGGCCCTTCATACAGCCAGTAGAGAGCCGCGTCAGCATCTTTTTCGCCTCGCTGGGTTCCATCCAGTTGTTGTTGGGGCCGCTCATCTCCCGGCTGGGATGGCAGACGTAAGTGAGGTGCTCAGTTCGGGCGACATCGGTGGGATGGCTTCGATGGAGGTAGGCTTTGGGCCATTTCTTATGGTTTAGCTCGATAAAAACCGGCCCATTCAGCCTTTCTTCATTTAACCCGATTTCCAGCAACCGGAGGGCCTCGCCTTCAGTCCCGTCACACCAATGGACGCGAGCCGGCTGGGCCAACCTGGCCTGTTCTTCTACCCAGGTTTCAACTGCTGTGGCCATAAATACTTGCCCTGAATAAAGCTTATCTTAATAAAACCAACTTTTCTCTAAAAGGCAGAGAATTGTTTCTCCGCCTGAATAGGGAAAAATCAGTATAGTCTCTTGTCTTAAATCAAGTCAAATAGCTGTTGTTTTCAGACTTTCCTTCAGTCCAGCAAGAAACCGACTCAGAATTCTTTCTGCCCGGCGTTCCCCTTCTATCTTTGAGACGAGGCTTTTGTCTGTTCCCAGCTGAAGACAGACGCTAATTACCCTGTTTTCTTCGCTAATCTGTAACTGAAAATAAAACAGCCCCTCTGAAAGCCAATCCGAACTGGGCAGAGAAACACCCTGCCTTTCTTGGCCCATAAAACGAAAATCAGGGATTTTTTTGCTGGCTAAAATCACATGCTCATCGTTAACAAAGGCCGTGGCTCTTAACTTGAAATCTAACTTAAGAAGGCAGATGAAACAGGATTCCCATACCTGGCGAAAGGAATAGCCGGGGTAGGAAATAGTTTCCTCAGCCAAAATGTTAAAGGGTTGGCCAAGGATAGTTTTTAAACGACTTGAGGTTTGACCGATAGCAATCCCGAGGAATAACGTCAGGCAAAGAAAAATAGAAATGGTCGGGAGAAGGCAGTTCTCAATACCTTCGGAATTTTTCGGTTTTGCCATGGACGCTCATTTATTAAGAATAAAAAACCTATTTTGCTTGTCAAGTAAAGAATTAGGTGGCGTCAGACCCTGATTATCAGCCCCATCAGCGGGGCTAAAGGAAAAAAGGAGGGGTTTCGGGCCCTTCCTCAAGCCCAAGGCGAAATCAATATTTATAAAAGAAACTATTAATTTTGTTCTTCATAGATTGATTCATATCCTCGCTTTAGCGGAGGGCGAGAGCTGACTTCAGCCTAAAATTGCCTCCCCAAGGAGCCAAAATGCTTTTTGCTTATCTCAGCGGGACCCAGTTTTCCAGAAAACGGCGGCTACCAGTTTCTCTTTCCTCGATTAAGGCCTGAAAAATCGCCCGCAACTGGTAGTCGGGTAGAGTACCGATAATCAACCGGTTGTTTATTATCATGGTAGGCGTAGAGCGAATTCCGTAGGGATAACGCTCCGAGGTTCTCTCGTACTCTTTACCGGTTTCAATGACCTGCTGGACTAAAGCCTGGATTTCAGGGTCGTTGAGGGCCGCTTCCGCCTCGTATTTGCGGGCTAAATCCAGGCGCCATTCGGGGCTTCGCGCCGCTCTCAGGTTAGCGAAGATTTCGTCATGAAGTTCCTTAAATTTTTTCGGGTCATGGATGGCTACATAAGCGGCAATATAAGAGAGGTCGCAGGAGCCAGGATGGAGGTTCTTATCGACCACTTGGTTGCATCGGTTTTCCAAGGGGAAAAATTGAAAAATTACATTGAGCTTACCCGCAAAATCCGAGCGCATTTTTTCCAACTGGTGCGCCAGAAATTGACAATCAGGACAGAGAAAATCGCCGTAGATTATTATTTGGACGGGAGCATCCTCGAAGCGTTCGGTGGAACGAACGACCCAGGCAGGGGAAAGGAAGCTGGGATATTTAGTAAAGGGAAGCTCGTAGAATTGCTTGACCACCTTCATTGCTTTGCCCACCTGGGCTTCCTGCTTGGCTCCATAAAAGAGATGGAAACCAAAGGCTCCGGAAAAAGTGAGGATGGCCAGGGCTAAAAGAACGGCCACCGAGGGCTTAAAAAAGCTCCGAAGTTCAGACCTCAATGCCCGGCTATAACTTAAAAAGAGAAAGAAGCCGAGGAGCGAGAAGATATAATATCCAGTACAAAGAAGACAGAGGCTTTGGAGAAAGAACACGGAGTAAATCAAAAGGCCCATTACTCCCAGAGCATTCCAGAAGCTAAGGAAAGAAATGGTCCTTTCCCACCGAGAAGCAGGGAAAGCGGCCCCCAAACAAAAGATTAATCCCAAAACCAGGCCAAAATAGCCCAGAGGCACGCCTTTAAAATGGGCGAGGGGGGAATAGGCCGAGCTGTCGCAATTGAGAAAAGCAGAGATGTCACAAAAGGAGCCGCGGAAAATAGTCTCAGGAAAATTGGCCAGGAAAAAATGGCGAATAGTGAGAAGAGAGAAAACAACCATCCCGGCTCCGGCCAGGAAAATTGCGAAGCGGTAGACCCGATTTTTTTTCTGATTCATCTCCACGCTCCCTTTTTAAATCATCCGTCTCCTGAAAATAGAAAACATAGGGGAATTATAGGCATTTCTCCTCGTGTTGCCAAGTATCTTAAATTAGCCATCTCTATATCCCTTTATAATGGTATTGACGTTAAAATGGCGCTTAATGACTCAAACTAAGCGAATTTCAAGAAAGTTTGGTTTTCCTCTTTTTCTTTTTTTTAGAGTCTTATCCCTTAAAAGCGGAGTTTACGATGACTCATTTCTCTAGGCCAAATTGCAATCATTTTTGTACACCAGCTTTTACAATGGATCATTCCTCCTAGGTCAAATTACGAAAAATTTTGCACGGCATCTATCCTTTTCCCCTTTCTTTTCATTTTATTTCTTTTCCCTTCTCTCCTCTCCACTACACAACACTCCTCTCCTCTCCCAATTGGCTAACCGTCCGATTTCTTAACTTGCCATTGCAGAAAGCCCAAGAAACGAGAACCCCGGCGCAACCCAGCCTTTTAGCCTTTCCAAGGTTTAAAAACTCAGTTTAGCCACATTATTAGCGGTGAGGTTTGAGCTCGGTTTGTTGAATCGGATGAGCAGATAGGAGAAATGAAACCTGGAGGGCACAAAGTGTGACCTCAGTAACAAGGGAGGCTCTTTATCCTCTCCGAAACTGGTTTGGAACCCCTGAAAAACCGTTAAACAGAGGCCCTTTACTCGGCATAAAAATTGCAAGTAAGCAAAAGGGAGGTGAAAAATGAAACGCTTTATTCCCTTTGTCTTAATTCTAACGGTGGCCGGCCTAATGGCCGGTTTCTTGCCCGTCAAAGCCGAAGAAGGAGAATCATTTTGCTGGAATATTTATGACCGATGCCGAGAAGATGTGATGAGCTCGGATGCCGGTTTTATTAAAAAAATTCAGGCGCTCCAAGAATGCGATGCCTTTTTAGTTCTTTGCCTTTGGAGGCAAATTTTCCCTCGCTTTCCGTTCATTATCTATTAGGCTTTCTTGATTTGAGATATTGAGGTTAAGCTTGTTCCAGGGCTTGGTTTTGCCGGATTAGTTCTAAGGTTTCGAAGGCATGGCGGAGATGGGGGATTACGATACTCCCCCCGACGACCAGAGCAACATTAAGGGCGTCAAAAATAGCCTCGTCTTCCCAGCCTGCCGCCGTACATTGGAGAAGATGATAATCGATGCAGTCGTTGCAGCGGAGAACCGCCGAGGCCACCAGACCTAAAAGCTCTTTGACCTTAGCCGGAAGAGCGCCCTCTCGGTAGGCGGCAGAATCCAGGTTAAAAAACCTTTTGAGCCCAAGATGACCGCTTCCGAGAATCTTGCGGTTCATTCTTTCGCGGTAAGCTTGAAATTCTTGTAACCGGTTGGTCATTTTTCCTCTCCCTTGTCTTAGATTTCCCGCATTTTAACAAAAATTTTGATTTTGCCAAGACAAAATACCTTAGAAAATTTAAAATTGGCTTCGTCAGGAGGAAATAGAATAGGTCTTCTTAAATTTCAATCAGGCAGGATTCCAAGTCGCTCTGGTCTTCCTCAATGGCGTCAAGGTAGGAAATTATGGCTGACCTGACGTTTTCTAAGGCCTCTTCCTTAGTCCTTCCCTGGGCATAGCAGCCGGGAAGGCCAGGGACCCACACGGCATAGCCTCCGTCGGTTCTTAGGAGATGCACTCTATACTTCATAGGGCAAACCGCGTTTGGTAACTCTCTAAATCTATTAATAGAGACGATGTTTGCCGGGCCCCTTCTCAAAATTAAGCGACGCCCAAATAGAGCTGAGAATAGTTAATGATTGCGAAAGGACGGTTATTTTATTCTTAGGTTCTCTTCCATTTTATATGGGCTGGTTTGAGGGTTAAGTTCGTGAGGGCAGAAGTGACCATGGAAGGTTTAGCCTTCCCGAATCGACCTGCGAGGGAACCTCTGGGCGCCGAGGATGTCTGAGTCTGAACAGGACCAACGGAGAGGCCAAAGGGTGGGCAAGGGACTTGCGCCTATGTCTATGACCAGGGAGGCGAGTTCCGCAGGCGCCGAGAAGGGCGGAGACGAAACGGCGTTAAAAACCTGAGGGGGAGCGAGGCCATTCCGAACGTCTCCGAGCTTAACACATGCGAGATGGAAGAGAATCAATTTTTAGGACCAATGAACTCTTTGAGCACTCAGAAGCGGCGGGTACAGGAAAATTTCGGGCTCAAAGATTAATGACTTGATACCGAAGATAAAGTTATTCGCCTGGACTCCTTCTAACATTCTCTCTTATGAAGATTAGAGAACCGGTCTGGATTTTTAGCCAACAGCGCCAGCCCGAAAAATGAACAATAATTTAAGACCAGGGGGTTGCGGACGCCGCGAAGGGCGTAAAGGAGTGAAGAGGGAAAAGTTAGACAGAAGCGAGTCCCTTTAGGACGCGGTATCGCCCACCACGCCTAAAATAGAGACAGGCCTTGAATGTTTTTTCCTGAAAAAAGCCCTGTCGGCGCCAAGCCCAATTTTTCTTGGCCGGAAGTTTAATAAAATGAGTCTCGTTAAAAAGTCAACTGAACTTATGCTAATATATTTATGCTAAAATAAAAATTCATGATTCAAGTAAGGTTGGCCCAACGAGGAGACGAGCCTCAGATTAAAGAATTAGAAAAGAGACTGGAGCTGGAAGTTGCGAAGCTCTTGCCCACCGAAACCTGGGTGATTGAGGAAGAGGGAAAAATCATCGGTTTGGCCAAGCTAACCGACGTCGGTGAGGCCTATTTTTTGAGCTCCGTAGGGGTGATTCCAGAGAGAAGAGGCGAGGGTCTGGCCAAGCAATTGCTGCAGGCCGTTCTGGTGGGAAGGGAAAAGGATGTCTATTTATATACAATTATTCCTGATTTCTATTATCCTTTTGGCTTCGAAATTTCCGGAATCCTTCCCTTTCTTCCCTCGCGGGACTTGTTTTATTGCCATAGCTGTCAGCCTGAATCTTGCTTCTGTTTGGTCAAACGCCATGTCTGAAAGGCCACTAATTGGATTGAGAGATAGGCGTTTTTTCCCAAGCTCGCCCTCACTTTTCTGCCTGAGGGAATAGCGGTCATTCAAGGTCCATTATGATTGGCCTGGAATGGAAACCTGTGAGGTTGGAAAACCTGGCCGAGTTGCGTCAAGCCCTGGCCGTTAAAAATCCCGAAGTGAGCGAGCTCAGTCTGGCTAACCTTTTCCTTTGGCAAGAGTTTGACCGACCGCAGATGGCCAGATGGGAGAACTATATTTTCCTGAAGCTGAGCCCCCCTAACGAGCCTCCCTACGCTCTTGAACCTTTGGGTTCGCTGCCTTCTCCTTCTGTTCTGGAGACTTGTCTGCGACAAGTGGGGCGTCTTTCCCGTTTGCCAGGGACCATTCTGCCTTTAATTCCTCTCGAGAAATTTATCGTCAAAGAGAATCGCGACCAATTTGACTACCTTTATTTGAGGGAAGAAATGGTTAGCCTTCGGGGTAGGAAGTTTGACGGCAAAAGAAACCTGCTTCGGCGGTTTCGCCAGGCCTGTCCGAATTTTGAGTTCAGAATAATTAGCCAGATTGAGGAAAGACTGCAACAGGATATCTTAGGTTTTTTCCTGACTTGGGCTAAAGAGAAAGACCGAACTAATGGTCTCACCTGCTTGAGTGTCGAAGACCAGAGCTTGGCTTTAAAAAGGGCCTTTGAATTCTGGGATGACTTGGGTCTTCTGGGTGGCATGTTGCTCTATAAGGGGGAAATAAAGGGCTTTATTGTTGCCTCCCGGCTTAACCGTGATACGGCCGTGGTTCATTTCCAATATGCTGACCTCTCTTCTCCCGGGGCAGCTCAAACTCTCCTCTGGGAAGCCTGCCTCTCTCTTCTTCAACCCTTTCCCCTAATTAATCTCGAGCAAGACCTGGGTATTCCTGGGCTTAGAAAAGCTAAGCTCTCTTACCATCCTCTCCGATTAATTGCTAAATATGATGTCGAACCCATTGGCTCTTCCTGAGGTTTTCAAGCTTAAATTGAATATAACGGCGAGATAGATTATCATAGACATTAGGAAGAGGCCAAATCAATGATCAAGAGTACCACTGTCATTTGCATCCGCCATAAGGGCGAAATTGCTATGGCCGGTGACGGCCAGGTGTCGATCGGACAAACCATCCTCAAGCATTCGGCCCGGAAAATTAGGCGGCTTTACAAGGATAAGGTCTTAGCGGGTTTTGCCGGCGCGACTTCCGACGCTTTCGCTCTTTTCTCCCGGTTTGAGGCCAAATTAGAGGAGTACCGGGGTAATCTCTCTCGGGCGGCGATTGAGCTGGCCAAAGACTGGCGGATGGATAAAGCCTTACGCCAGTTGGAGGCGCTGTTAATTGTTGCGGATAAAGAATCAAGTTTTCTCATCAGCGGCAACGGTGATGTGGTTGAGCCCGACGACGGCATTGTAGCTATTGGCTCCGGGGGTCCATATGCTCTGGCGGCCGCCCGGGCTTTGATTAAATATACTGATTTATCCGCTCGAGAGATTGCTTTAGAAGCAATGAAGATTAGTGCCGGAATTTGTGTTTATACCAATGATTTCATCATTGTCGAGGAATTGAAATAAATGCGAGTCACCATGCCCCGAAAAAACGAAGCCTTACCCAGCCGCACTTGGCGTCATGATGAGGAATTGACGCCGCAGGAGATAGTGGCTGAGCTGAACAAATATATCATCGGTCAGCAAGCCGCTAAGAGAGCGGTAGCCATTGCTTTGAGAAATCGGTATCGTCGCCGCAAACTTCCGCCTGAGCTGGCGGACGAAATAGCCCCTAAAAATATCCTGATGATCGGTCCGACGGGAGTCGGCAAGACCGAGATTTCGCGGCGTCTGGCCAAGCTTACCTCTTCACCTTTTCTCAAGATAGAAGCGAGTAAATTCACCGAGGTGGGCTATGTTGGCCGCGACGTAGAATCGATGATTCGCGACTTGGTGCGGATCGCCGTGGATATGGTGCGGCAGGAAAAGGTGGAGGAAATAAAAGAAAAGGCCGAGAAGAACGTGGAAGAGAAGCTCCTGGAGCTTCTTCTCCCCTCCTCGCGGCGCCGGGACAATTCTTATTTGGATTCCGACCAGGTTCGTTTCCAAGAGACCAAGGAAAAGCTGCGGCATCAACTGCGTCACGGTCTTTTAGAAGAACGGCAGGTGGAACTGGAAATGAAGGAGAAAGTGTCGCCGCCTTTTGAAATTTTCTCTAACACGGGCTACGAAGAAATTGGTATCCAGATTCAGGAGATTATCCCCGGTTTCTTGGGCGGCCGACCAAAAAGGCGCCGGGTCAAATTACATGAAGCCCGGGAGTATCTGATGGAGGAGGAGCAGAGGCGGCTGATCGACATGGACCAAGTTGCCCGCTTGGCCATCGAACGGGTGGAGCAATCGGGCATTATCTTTCTGGATGAGGTCGACAAAATTGCCGGCCGGGAAACAGGTTATGGGGGGCCAGACGTTAGCCGGGAAGGTGTGCAGCGCGACCTGTTGCCGATTATTGAAGGAACAACGGTTAACACTCGCTATGGCTTGGTGCGGACCGACCATATCTTATTTATCGGCGCTGGGGCTTTTCATGTCTCCAAGCCTTCGGATTTGATCCCTGAACTCCAGGGACGGTTCCCGATTCGGGTGGAATTAACCCCGTTGACAAAGGAAGATTTTATCCGCATTCTGACTGAGCCTGAAAACGCCCTCATTAAACAATACCGAGCCCTCCTGGAAACAGAGGGAGTCAACGTGGATTTTACTTCTGACGCTGTCGAAGAGATTGCCAGTATCGCGGAAAAAATTAACGAGGAAGCAGAGAATATCGGCGCTCGCCGCCTGCATACGGTTATGGAGAAAGTGATGGAGGAGATTTCCTTCGAAGCCCCGAATATTACCCAGAAAAAAATTCTGATTGACCGCAGCTATGTTCAGAAACAACTTCAGGATATCCTGAAAGACCAAGACCTGCGCCGTTTTATTCTTTGATGCTTAGGATAAGCCGGCTTGGCCAAGCGCTTCTCTGTTTGTTCTTAGCGGCTTGTGGCGTTAAAGGCCCACTTCAACCGCCCCTCATCTTAATCCCCCAAAAAATTCAGCCTGTTAATTTGAGTCAGCGGGGAACGAGGGTCATATTAGACTGGGATACACCGCTGGCCTATGAGGGCGGCGTGGCCATGGTCGCAGTGCCCGTAGTGGAGGTCTGGGGCCTGGAGTTATCCCTCTCTGCTGAAGGTAATCGACCTCCGCTACCGTCGGCTGCTGCTTTTAAGAAATTGGGTCGGCGGCTGACCGAAGTAAAAGAGGTGGTCCATTCGCCGGCAAACTTGCCGCCCTCCCTCCATGGGATTTGGGAATATGATTTTGACCTCACCAAATTGAATCGGGTGGCCCTTGTCTTTGCTCTCCGAACTCGTGACCCCAATGGCCGTTATTCCCCTTTTTCCGAGCCAATCTCGATAGTCCCGGTTAATGTTGCCAACCCGCCTCCCAAGCCGGAGGGTGAGCTCAAAGAAGACCGAATTGTGGTCCGCTGGCAAGCGGCTACAGGCAGTATAATTCCGGGACAAGAAGTAGTGGTCGCTGGCTATAATATTTATAAGAAGGAAGCTAAATCAGAGTGGCTTCGCCTTAACTCCACACCTATCCAGGCTCTTGAATATGATGACGCGGATGTGGTTATGAGCCGAGTTTATGCTTACAAGGTAAGAGCCGTCGTCACCGTAGATTCTTTGCGCCGGGAGAGTGAAGATTCCGCCGTGCTTGAGGTTGAATACAAGGATATTTTTCCTCCCCTGCCGCCGACGGGCGTGGCTGTCGTTATCAGCGGAACAGCCGTGATCCTCAGCTGGGAACCAAGTGGAGCGGCGGACTTGGCGGGCTATCGAGTCCGGCGCCGCCTGGAGACAGAGGCTGACTATCATCTTTTGACGCCCGAGCCCATTGTTCGAACTAGCTTTGAGGACCATCAGGTTGAAAAGGGTCAAAGTTATTATTATGCTATTACCGCCTGTGACCAGGCAGGTAATGAAAGCCGAAGCACCGAAATAAAAGCGGTTGTCATCAGGTGAAAGAGCGATGAAACTTTTTCGTTTTAATTGGGAAGGTAAAGAGAAATACGGTGTGCTGCGAGAAGAGCTTCTCTACCCTTTACGGGGTTCCATCTTTGAGTCAAGCCAGGTCGAAGAATACGGTATTCCGATAGGAAAAGTAGAAATATTGGCTCCAGTTGTACCGACCAAGATCATCGGGGTCGGGGTTAATTATCGCGACCATGCCCGCGAGATGGGACGAGCCTTGCCTGAGGAGCCGCTGCTTTTTCTCAAACCGCCCTCCGCCTTGATTGGCCCTAACGAGGCTATCATTTATCCGCGGCAGGCCCAGAGGGTGGATTATGAAGGCGAGCTGGCAGTGGTGGTCAAAAGGGAGGTTCATGACTTAAGCGACGAGGCTGACCTGGCCGACGTGATCCTCGGCTATACCTGTTTTAACGACGTCACGGCCCGCGACCTTCAAATGAAGGATGGTCAGTTCACCCGGGCCAAGTCTTTTGATACTTTTGCTCCTTGCGGTCCCTGTCTAGTTACCGACCTTGACCCTTCCCACTTAGCGATCAAGACTTTTCTGAACGGCAAACTCCGACAGTCATCCAATACCCGCCAGCTTATTTTCCCCGTCCCTTTTCTTGTCCGGTTTATTTCCCGTGTAATGACCCTTTTTCCTGGCGATATTATTACGACTGGAACGCCAGCCGGAGTAGGACCGATGAATCCTGGCGACAGGGTCGATGTGCAGATTGAAGGCATCGGAACTCTCTCCAACGTGGTGCTCAAAGTTAGATAAAGGCCCGAGGTAAAATGAATTTGGGTTAAAATTTAAAGAGAATTTAAATATAAAAAAAGAGACCAATATCCTGGAGGGAAAGAAGATGAAATTTTTCCTTGACACGGCTAACTTAGAAGAAATAAGCGAAGTCGCCAGTTGGGGGATTTTGGATGGCGTGACCACTAACCCCTCGCTTGTAGCCAAAGAAAAAAGGGAATTCCGAGGCCTGATTAGCGAAATTTGCCGTCTGGTTCGAGGACCAGTGAGCGTGGAATGCGTTTCCAGTCGGAGCGAAGAAATAGTGGCCGAAGCTAAGAATTTAGCGACGATTGCTGATAACGTAGTTGTCAAGATTCCTATCACTATCGACGGGTTAAAAGCGACCAAGATTTTGAGAGCAGAAGGAATAAAAGTTAACATGACTTTGATCTTTTCTCCCTCCCAGGCTCTGTTAGCTGCTAAAGCCGGCGCCTCTTTTGTTAGCCCTTTTATCGGCCGCTTAGATGATATTTCCCATGAGGGGATGGAGCTGGTGGACCAGATTGTCACGATTTTTAATCAATACGGTTTTGACACGGAAATTATTGTCGCTTCAGTGCGCCATCCTTGCCATGTAGTTGAGGCGGCTCTAATTGGCGCTGATATCGTCACCGTGCCCTATGGAGTTATGGAAAAGTTAATTCATCATCCGTTGACCGATATCGGTCTGGAGAAATTTTTGCAGGATTGGGCTAAGGTAAAAAAATAATTTTTTTGGGGGAATTATGGCTAAAAGCCGGAAATTAGAAGAGCTAAGAGAAAAAATAAAATTGGCCGAGGAAGGAGGGGGGAAGCTTAGAATCGAACGCCAGCATCAGGCGGGCAAACTCACGGCTCGGGAACGGATTAATCTTCTCCTCGACCCTGGTTCCTTCGAAGAAATGGACAAGCTGGTGGTTCATCAATGCTACGATTTTGGAATGGAGAAAAAAAGAATTTACGGCGATGGGGTCGTCACTGGTTATGGCCGGATTGACGGTCGGCCAGTTTTTGTCTTCGCCCAGGATTTTACTGTTTTCGGGGGTTCGCTGAGTGGGGCTAACGCCGCCAAAATTTGCAAGATTATGGACTTAGCGATGAAAATCGGGGCGCCGGTCATTGGGTTGAATGATTCCGGCGGGGCCAGAATCCAGGAAGGCGTAGCCAGCTTAGGTGGCTATGCCGATATTTTCCTGCGTAATGTCTTGGCTTCGGGCGTCATCCCCCAGATTTCCGCGATCTTAGGACCTTGTGCTGGCGGCGCGGTTTACTCCCCCGCGCTAACTGATTTTATTATCATGACCCGCGAGACAAGCCATATGTTTATTACTGGTCCGGATGTTATCGAAGCTGTCACCCATGAAAAGGTGACCATGGAAGAACTGGGCGGAGCTGATACTCACAATAGCCTTAGCGGTGTGGCTCATTTTGCGGCTGACTCTGAAGAACAGGCCATGGCCATAATAAGGGAACTTCTTTCTTTCATTCCCAATAATAACCTCGAAGACCCGCCCGAGAAAGAAACCTCCGACCCTTGGGATAGAATGAGTGAAGAGCTCAACGAGCTTGTTCCTGAAGACCCTGACCAACCGTATGATATTCGTCAGGTTATAAGGGAAGTCCTTGACGACCGCTATTTTTTTGAAGTTCAACCAGATTTTGCCCGCAATATAGTTATCGGGTTTGGCCGTCTGGCGGGAAAATCAGTGGGAATCGTGGCTAACCAGCCCGACCATTTAGCCGGAGCTTTGGATATCGACGCTTCTGATAAGGGAGCGCGCTTTGTCCGCTTTTGTGATGCCTTTAATATTCCTTTGGTCACTTTTGAAGATGTTCCCGGGTTTCTACCCGGAGTAGCCCAAGAACATGGCGGGATTATTCGCCACGGTGCCAAGCTGCTTTATGCTTTTGCTGAGGCGACGGTTCCCAAGATTACAGTTATCACTCGCAAAGCTTACGGCGGGGCCTATTGCGTTATGGCTTCAAAACACATTAGGGCTGATATCAACTATGCTTTCCCCACGGCGGAAATTGCTGTCATGGGCCCTGAAGGCGCGGTCAAGATCATTTACCAGCGAGAAATTGCTTCGGCCGCTGACCCGGAGGAATTGCGGCGGCAAAAGATCGCCGAGTTTAGAGAAAAACTGGCCAATCCATATATTGCCTGCGAAAAGGGATACTTAGACGAGGTTATCGAGCCTCGCTTGACCAGACCGAAACTGGTCACGGCGCTGAAAATGTTGGAAAATAAAAGAGATAAGAATCCACCCAAAAAGCATGGCAATATTCCTCTTTAATGGGTTGATAGATGAAGCGGTTTAATAAGATTCTCATTGCTAACCGGGGGGAAATCGCTGTTCGCGTTATCAGAGCCTGCCGGGAGATGGGGATTATTCCGGTGGCGGTTTACTCGGAGGCCGACCGTCGGGCGCTTCATGTTCGCTTGGCCGAAGAAGCCTACCCCTTAGGGGAAGCGGCGCCGGCTTCAAGTTATCTCAATATTGATAAAATTATCGCTATCGCCAAGCATTGTCGGGCGGAGGCAATCCATCCTGGTTATGGTTTTTTGGCTGAAAATCACCGCTTTGTCCGTCGCTGTGAGGAGGAGGGGCTTGTCTTTATTGGCCCGCCTTCCGGCCCGATGGAGCTCTTGGGTCTTAAGACTATTTCTCGACGCAAGATGATGGAAGCGGGCGTGCCGATAATCCCCGGGACATTAGAGCCAGTAAAAAATGAAGAAGAACTTATCTCCCAAGCCCAGGCGGTGGGCTTTCCTCTGTTGCTTAAAGCCTCAGCTGGCGGTGGTGGCAAGGGACTCAGGTTAGTTCGCACCCAAGAAGAACTCCTCTCGGCTTATCGCTTAGCTGCCTCTGAGGCGCTCACGAGTTTTGGCGACCCGGCTATTTACCTTGAGAAATACCTCCAAGAACCCCACCATATCGAGATTCAAATCTTAGTCGATAATGATGGCCAGGCGGTTTATCTGGGGGAAAGAGAATGCTCGCTGCAGCGTCGCTACCAGAAAATTTTGGAGGAGACACCATCCCCGTTTATTGATGAGGTGATTCGGCGGCAAATGGGACAAATCGCGATTAAAGCCGCCCAGAGCATCGGGTACAGGAATGCCGGCACGGTCGAGTTTATTGTTGATAAGAATAAAAATTTCTACTTTCTCGAAGTCAATGCCCGTCTCCAGGTAGAACATCCCATCACCGAGATGGTTACCGGAATCGACCTGGTTCAGGCTCAGATTGAAATAGCCCAGGGCAAGCCGCTTCCCTTCAAGCAGGAGGATATTAAACCCCAAGGCTGGGCGATAGAATGCCGCATTATGGCTGAGGACCCCTTTCAGGATTTTATGCCCTCTCCTGGGAAAATTCTTTATCTCCATCCTCCAGGCGGGCCTGGTATTAGGGATGATAGCGGGATTGTGGAAGGATACACCGTGCCGCTCGAATACGACCCATTGCTTTCTAAACTCATTGCCTGGGGAAAAACCAGAGAGGAGGCGATTCGCCGGCTGCGTCGGGCCCTTTTAGAATATCAAATCTACGGGGTCAAAACTACTATCCCCTTTTTCCTGCGAATTTTAGACCACCCTGATTTCTTAGCTGGACAATACAACACCCATTTTATTTCCCAGCTGGAAAAAGAACCACCCTCTGAGACTGGGGAGGAGTTAGTAGCGGTAATTGCGGCCGCGGTTAAATCCTTTAGTCCCTCGCGGCAGGAACCAGAAAAGAAAGTAAAGTTCAAGAGCCATCCCTGGAAACTGCAGGGGAGGATTGAGGCCTTAGGCCACCGATTGTAAAAATGGTTCTAACTTTTTGGCTCAAAGGAAAGGAATATAATCTCCAAATAGAACCTCAGCTGAATGGCCCGTTGCTTCTAACTCACGAGGGGATAACGTATGAAGTTACGGCCGAATTCATTACCGAGGAGGAAATTCTGATCAAGGTCAATGGCCAGGTTTACAACGTTCTTGTTCAATCTAATTCTCTGGCGCACACGGTTGTTATGGGGGATAGAAAATACTTGGTGGAGAAAAAAGCTCCCGTGCTCTATTCGAAAGAACAGAAGACGAGTAGCAAGCGGCGGGAGGTGCGGATTACCATGCCCGGAAAGGTGGTGGCCGTTCAGGTTAAAGATGGGTCTGAAGTTACCCAGGGACAACCTGTTTTAATTTTAGAAGCCATGAAGATGCAAAATGAGATTAAGGCTCCCAAAGACGGCCGGATAACCAATTTAAAAGTTAAACCAGGGGATACCGTAGAAGCAGGGACCATCCTTTTTATCATGGAATAATTTTTTCTAAGAAACATGAAAACCCGCTGGACTTTTCGCCGCTGGCTAAAGACCGTGATATTCTTTTTTATAATGGCCCTGGTTTTGCTGGCCGGGATAACTTTAAGAAACTTCCTGTTACGACAGCTCCAGCAACAATTGAGTTCTGTTTTCTCCTACTCTCACGTCCGAGTTAGCTTAATCCCTCCCGGTCTTGTTTTTGAAAATATGCGGCTGGTTGGAGAAACCCCCTCCTTTACTGCGCAGAAGCTTTTTGTTCGGACTAAGCTTTTTTCCCTCTTTTCACGGGAAAGACCGGTCACAGTTTTCATAGATAAACCAGTAATTCGATATGTCCCAGAAACTTTGAGAAAGACAGGCGGTAGTTTTTTTGGCTTGCCGCCCTCGTTTATTTTAGAAGCCGTGGTTTTAAGGCACGCAGATGTTCTTATTCAGACTAAAGACATTTCATTTCAGGCCAGCGAGTTGAGGGCTCTTTGGAAGCAGCGAGGCGACCGATTGGCGCTTCAAGCTGAATCCGAAAACGGGACTTTAACCCTGTCGGCGAAAGAAATTATAACCTCAGCTCGGCTTAGACTATGGCTTGAAGGCCGAGGCCCAGAGCTGATGGTCCGCCGGTTTTTGATGACGGCAAGCGACAGATATTTTCAGCTGAAGGGAAAAGTAACTAATATTAGTAACCCTCAAGTTGAGCTTAATGGTACTTTCTGGTGGCCGCTGAGCTCTCTTGATTCCTGGCTACACCTGCCTTTTACCTGGGAAGGCCAGGTGGTAAGCGAAGGCAAATTGGGGCGGCGGGAAGGATATTGGAGCTATGAAGGAAAAGTTCAGGCCGCTGATTTAAGCCTGAATGGTTATTTTTTGAGCCCAGGCCAAGGGTGGATTAGCACAACCTTGGGGAAAAGAGGCGACTTAAAAATGCAGTATGGGTCGCTGGCAGAAGGGGGCGAGTTCTCTGTTTCCTGGGAAAAGCAGATGGTGGCCGGCAAGTTCGCTCGCTTTCATCTTGACCCGGTTATGAAAGAACTCCGTCTTCCCTGGCCGGTCAAATCGCCGGCTTGGGGGAATTTTCGGCTCGCTAAGGGTGAGTTACAGGTTGAAGGCGAATTCAGGGATAAAGATTTTCAGGCTGAAGCCAGCCGGTATCCTTTTCAAGGGTTCTTTCGGGTTAATTGGGATGGCCACAATCAGGTTAAACTTTTTTCTCCCGAACTCCTGAGTAACTTTGCCCGTTTCCAGGCTGAAGGGCAAATCAACCTGTCGCAGAATATGGAGGTTCAGATCAAGGGCGAGGTGGTTGATATTGCCGAGACCCGAGCTTTTTTGCAAGCGCTTTTGGGCAAAATCTGGAATTTCCCTGAAATAAAAGGCCAAGCCGAGACCAGAGTAAGTTTAGCAGGGCCGTTGGCTTCGCCGGAGGTAACGGTGGAATTCGAAGGTTCCCCAATTAGCTTTGACCAGTTTGAGGTAGCGGGAGCCTCCGGGTTATTTAAAATTGGGGCAGGTCGTTTTAAGGGTAGCTTTCAATTTACTGACCCAGAGATGACGGGAAAAGCAGAGCTCAGCGTTGATTCCGCCGGCAGCCTGGCTACCTTCGTTCTTCAAGCGGGCGAGGCAAATAGAATTCTGGCCGGTTTGGGGGTCAGGTTACCTTTAAGCGGAAAATTTAGTGGTCAGTTTCAATTAAAAATTCAGCCAAATGGTTCTTCTTTTCTTGAAGGCCATTTTTTTAGCCCGCGGCTGATTTTTCTTGGCCAGATTATTAACGATGCCTCTGGCCAAATAACTTTGGCTGACAAAGCCTTCCGTTTAGAAAATTTTAAAGGCCGCTTGGCTAAAGGGCCGATACAAATGGACCTTGGCCTTGATTTATCTCAGCAAAATTATTCATTCCAGTTAAGTAGCCAGGGCTTAAACCTGGAAGACTTAATACCCGGATTAAAAGGGGAAGCCGAGCTGGAACTCAAAGGCCAAGGTCTTCTTGGTCAGGACAAAGTTAAGGGGAAATTTAAAGTCCAGAAATTCGGTTTTTCTTGGTATAAACCGAGTTCCCTCGAGGGGGAGGCGGAGGTTCTGATTACGCCGGAGGTGCTCAGCGCCTCGTTGCGTGGCGAAGCTTACGACCAAGAAGGCCGGTTTGACCTGAGCGTGGAAACTTCCTTTCGCCATCCTGATTATTCGATTAAAGGAAAAGGTAAGACCAAACTTCTGGCTGTAATTCCCTGGAAGGGGACCGAGGGTGAATTGAATTATCTTTTTGAACTCGTGAGGAAACAAGGCCAAAAAACAATCACTGGCGTTCTCGAAGCCAACGGACGTCTCCTGCCCATTCCCAATTTCCCCCATGCCATAAACGATTTTTCGCTCTTAGCCTTTATCCAGAATGAAAATTTTTCCGTCCGCTCTTTCCAGGCTAAATTAGGAGGTGGCGAGCTTCAAGGGTTTGGCGAAATTAAAAGGGAACCTGACGGTAATCTGCGGCTTGACCTCCAGCTCGACGGCCATGACCTGGTTCTTGCGCCTCTCGACCGAGCTCGTTTTTTAACCGATGGTTCGCTGCGGCTGGTTCGTAACGCCGAGAAATTTTCTCTGGAAGGTGTCTTCGAGATTAAAAGGGCTTACTGGAGAAGAGAATTTTTCGAGAAAACCACTTTTTCTTCTTCGGGACAAGAAACCGTAATCCCCAGTTTTTTGCAAGGCTTAATGCTTTCTTTACGCCTTAAGTCAGCGGACCAAGTTTATGTAGAAAATTCTTTGGCCCGGATTAGAGGCAGCTTGGACCTGATGATTACCGGCGAAGTCAGCTCCCCTCTTTTGCTTGGCGAAATCGAAGCTCTCGACGGCAACGTTTATTTTCAGGATAGAATCTTCCGCCTACTAAAAGGCAAATTAACCTTTACCAACCCGCTCATTTCCGCGCCCTATTTAGAGATGAAAGGCGAGACTTATGTCCAGGATTATCGCGTCATTTTTTCCCTGGTTGGCCCTACAGATGGGCTTAAACCCGAGTTCAGCTCCTCCCCACCCCTGGGACCAGAAGAAGTCCTGGCTTTATTGGCCTTTGGTGAATCCTTTAAACGTATTACTTCTACCGACATCGCGGCTCAAGTCAGCACTGCCTCCTTTTTATCCGGAGAGATAGTTGAGGCTGCCAAGAAAAGAGCCCAAAAAATCCTTAGCCTTGACCGTCTTCGGATTGACCCCTTTGTTTTGGGTTCCTCGGCTGAAATGACGGCGCGGCTTACTGTCGGCAAAAAAATTTCGGAGAACTTTTTTATAATTTATTCCACCAACCTGACAACGCAAAGAGAAGAAATCGTCCGCTTGGAATGGGAGATAAAACCCGGGTTATCAATAGTTGGGATCAGAGACGAATTGGGCCGAGTGAGCTTTGACCTCAAAATCCGTCGGAGGTTTTAATAGTTTGACCAGTAAGGCGCGGTTATTTTTTTCTTTTGGGCTAAGAGCCGCGTATCTTTGCTTAATCCTTCTTTTTTTTACCATAGCGCAGGGACAAGAAGCTGGTCTGCTGCTCATCGGGAATATTGAGGTTAAGGTCGATGGCCAACCCGCGGCGCCTGAAATGCGCCAGTTGATTCCGCTCTCGAAGGGAGAGCCCTTTTCTTTTTTCTTAATTCGTCAGGTGATTGAACGTCTTTATCTCACCAAGCTTTTTTCTAATATTCAGGTTTTTAGTGATGGACAGAACCCCGTAAACCTTACTTTTTATTTTGAAAGGCAACTTTACCTTCGTCAAGTTAATTTCAACGTAGAGGGAGGTCTTTCAGCGGAACTACTCAGGTCAGAGGTTAAATCGCTGCGGGAAGGAGAACCCTTTGATGAAGGTCTTTTGGAAGCGGGAAAATCAGAAATTATAGATATTCTAAAAAGGGAGGGCTTTTTCAACCCTGACCTTCAAGTCATCCCGACCAAACTGCCATCCGGTGGTTTAGTTGACCTCGACTGGAAAATCAACCCTAAGGAGCGATTGAAAATTCAGGGCCTTGTCTGGAAGGGGGATGGGGAGAAGGTCAGTCCCAAGGATAAAGGTCGCCTTGTTTCCCTGATAAAAGACAATTATAGCCCAAGGCAATTGGAAGCGGAGTGTCTGGCCTTGCAGCAAGCTTTGAGGCGGAAGGGCTTTTCCCGGGCAGAGGTTAGCTATTTTGCTACCTTGGATGAGGCGGCGCAAGAGGTCGCCTTGGAAATTAATGTCCAGCTTCATGAAAAAGTCATTATCGAGTTTAGGGGCGCCAAGGTTCCGTTGTCGCTCGTCACTCCTCTCTGGGAAGAAAGGGTTTTTGAAGAATGGGCCCTAAGTGAGGGCGAGGCCAGGGTTCTTCGTTATCTGAGGCGCAAAGGCTATTTTGAGGCTCAAATAAAATCGAGCCTAGAAAAAAATGAGGCGGAACTGAGGGTAACTTACACCCTTGAACTCGGACCTAAACGTCGTCTGAGATCGGTTATTTTTTCTGGGCTGAATCAGTTCAGTGAAGAAAGGCTGCGTCAAGCTCTTGGCCTTAATGACCGGACACCTTTTGCTGCCGTCATTGATGGCGAGAGACTCTATGACCTGCCCAAGGAAATTGAAGCTTTTTATCAGATGAATGGTTTTCCTCAGGTTCGGGTTTGGTTGGAACTTGATAAAAAAGAGAATGAAGTGATAGCTCGGCTTAACGTCGACGAGGGAAACCGCGAAACAATTGGCGAAATTAGCTTCAATCCTCACCTTTCCTTTTCGGCTGAGCAGCTTAGGGGATTGATTTCCAGTCAACCCGGCGGTCCTTATTATTCTCCTCAGGTTAAGCTTGACCGGCAGCGTTTAATTGAGTTTTATCAGCGGCAGGGTTTTAGAGGCACCTCCGTCTCCGTCGAGGAGAAGGTTATCCAGCCCAATGTTTATTCTCTCCTTTTTAAGATAGAGGAAGGACGGAGATATCGTCTGCGCCGTATCTTTTTTTCGGGAACCGTCACTACTAAGGAAGCAACGATTCGCAAAGAGCTTAGGATAAAAGAGGGAGACTGGGCGGATGAAAATCTGATTCAGGAGTCAAAAAGAAACTTAGAGCGGTTGGGGATTTTTGCCAGTGTCCAGGTAGAAGAAATTCCAGCTTGGCGTGATGAGTTAGATTTGGTCTTTCGTTTCCACGAAGGCGAGCGAAACCTGGCCAGCGTCGGATTGGGCCTCGAGACGAAGTCCGAACCCCGAGGTTTTGAGGTCTGGAACAACGTGCTCCGTCTGCGGGGTACCGCCGAGATTGTCCGGACTAACCTCCTCGGAGATGCGTCTCAACTTAGTTTTGTTAGTCAGATGAGTCTGAAAGAAACCAGAGGAGTTGTCTCTTGGGAGCAGCCGTATTTTTTTGGCGTTCCCTTCCGAGGATACATGAATATCTGGCTGGAAAGAGAAGAAAGGGTCAGCTTTGGTTTTGACCGCCGAGGTGTTAGCCTGACAGGGATAAAAGCCCTAAGCGGAGACCTGATGACCGTGATGACTTTTCGTTATGCTCGAACTGTGCTCACTCATCTTGAAATTACGGAATCAGAAGTTGACCGTCAGTTTTTCCCCTTTTCCTCGACTTCTTTTTCGTCCAGTTTGATTCGTGACCGCCGCGACGATAGCTTTAATCCCCAAAAGGGATATTTTGCCTCGGCTGTTTTAGAATGGGCGTTTCCTCTTTTCAGGGCTGAGGCGGAATTCTTGAAGGCCTTCATCAAGTATCAAAGATTTTTTAGCTTGGCTCCCCGCTGGAACCTGGCAACTACCTTCCGTCTTGGCCTGGGCCGGGGCCGTATCCCGATTCATGAGCGCTTCTTTGCTGGTGGCAGCAATTCTTTTCGGGGCGAAGAATTTGATGCTTTGGGGCCAAAAGATGCGTTTTCAGGCAAACCAGTGGGCGGGAAAGCTTTAATCCTCTTTAATTTTGAATTTAGTTTACCCTTATTGGCTTCTCTCCCGAATTTGAGTGCGACGATTTTCTATGATTCAGGCAATGTCTTCAGTAAAAGAAGTCAGTTTAACTTAGCCTCAATGCATAACGCTCTTGGGTTTGGACTTCGTTATCGGACACCCCTTGGCCCCCTTCGACTCGAGCTGGGTTGGAATTTGTCTGAACTGGAGCGAAAAGCCAAGCCCCTTCTATTCCTGACAATCGGGCAGGTTTTCTGATGCTAGGTAAGAACCGAATCGTTCTCCTTAGCTTAGCTTTGCTCGCGGTAGTTGTCCCTTCGGGGATAGGCCAAAGCAGAGCCCAGATAGTTGATTGCTTGGTGGCTTCTGTTGACGGCCAAATTATCACCCTGAGCGACCTTAAAATCATCGACGAGTTTATTTTCCATCCCTCTCCGGGAGTCGCTCTTGCACCTAACCAGCTTTTAGAGAAAGTGATTGAAATGAAGATTATTGTTGCTTCGGCCAAGACCGAAGCCACCGTGGCAGCCGAAGAAATTGACCAGGCCAAGCAAACCATTTTTCTGACCCTGGGGGAAGAACGGGTCAAGCAAAGGATGTTTTTTTATGGACTGACAGCCAAAGACTTGGAACCGTACCTTCGGGAAAAATTGCTTTACGAAAAGATCATAGCTTCCAGGTCTAACCAGAGAGTAAACGTTACGCTCCGGGAAATTGAAGCTTACTATTCTGAAAAGTATCTTGTCGAACAGCAAGTTAAGAGCCTGCCACCCCAGCCCTTAATCGAGATATTACCGACAATCGAGGCTCGTTTGCGCCAAGAAAAAGTGAGGCGACAGTTAGAAGAGTGGATTGCGGGGCTCAAGAAACAAGCTATAATTCGTCTTTATCAGGATTGTTTGCACTATTTCGAGCGAGGTGGATTATGCCCGACCTAGCTTTTTTATTTCCGGGACAAGGCTCCCAGTATGTCGGCATGGGCAAGGAATTTTATGAGGAATTTCCTCGAGCCAGGGATATTTTCTCTTTGGCCGATGAAATTCTGGGCTTTTCTCTATCCCGGCTCTGTTTCGAGGGGCCAGAGGAGGAGCTTCGTCTTACTGCTAACACTCAGCCAGCGTTGCTCACAGTAAGCTATATTGCTTATGAACTATTGGGGGTGGAACCAGATATTGCTTGTGGTCATAGCTTAGGAGAATACTCCGCCCTCGTAGCCGCCGGCGCTGTTTCCTTTTCTGATGCCCTAAGATTAGTGCGCCAAAGAGGCCTTTATATGCAGGAAGCGGTCCCGGTGGGCGAGGGAGCCATGGCCGCCATTTTAGGTCTTCCTTTTGAAGTCATCAGTCCGATTCTCTCAGAAGTTAAGAGCGGGGTGGTGGAAGTGGCTAACTGGAATGGCGAAGAACAGATTGTTATTGCCGGACATAAACGGGCAGTGGAAGAGGCCATAGAGAAGCTAAAGCCGCCGCGGAGTGTTTGGTTGCCAGTAAGTGCGCCCTTTCATACCAGTTTAATGAAGCCAGCTGAAGACAGATTAGCCCGAGACCTGGACCAGGTGGAATTTCATGACCTCAAATTCCCGATAATTACCAACGTTGAAGCGCGAATCATTCAGGGGGGCGAGGAAGCTCGGCAGGCCCTTAAACGTCAGGTGAGCCGGCCGGTTCTCTGGTGGCCAAGCCTGCAAGTTTTGAGGGAAAAGGGGATTAATAAAGTGGCCGAGGTCGGCGCCGGCCGGGTTCTTTCAGGTTTGATGAAACGAGCTGCCCGAAATTGGGGCCAGCCCATAGCCATTTTTGCCTGTGAGAATAGCCCAGGCCTGAGGCAGTTAAGAAATGAACTCTCAAGAGCGGCTTGAGAGCTGGGGCCCATAACGCCAGCCATATTCCGCGGCCGAGACGACCGAAGCGACAATAATTCCCCAAAGACCAACCCGCGCAAAAATATAAAAATTATTTAATAAATCAGGCCCCAGAATGAGCAAAGCAATGGTTATAGTTTCGAGGATCATCTTGGCTTTTCCGAGAGGCGAGGCCGGAATGTGGTAACCTTGAGAGGAGGCAATCGCTCTGAATCCGGTGACGGCAAATTCTCGGCCGATGATTATGATAGCCATCCAGGCTAAGACGCGACCTACCTGGACTAAACAAATAAGCGCCGAGATTATCAGGAGTTTATCAGCAATCGGGTCAAGGAGTTGGCCAAAAGTTGTCACCTGTCTTTTTCGTCGAGCTAAAAAGCCATCTAAGGTATCGGTAAAGGTGGCCAAGCACCACAGGCCAAAGGACACCCAGGCTTGGTAGGGAAAGGAGGAAAGAAGGCAAATGACAAGAGCCGGGATGGTAACAATCCGCAATAAAGTCAGAAAGTTAGGAAAGTTCATCGCCGAGCAAGATAACTCAGCTCCTCTTCAACTGTCAAGGCCGTAGCGCCCATGTTTAAAAAGAGTAGTGGCTTCAGCCTTTTTTATCCTGAGTATTTGTCAAGTTTTACCCAAAAGAGCTCTTTCATTGGCGAAATATCGACTTTTTTTATAAAAATTGACTTTAATTATATTTTAATACTTAGAATGAGAACAAAGCCTCTCTCAATTTTTAAATTCCTTTTAGGTCTGCTTAAAATTTTAAATCTTCTTGCTTTTAAAAGAAAAATAACCGATATGGGCCTAATAAATCATCACCCTTCTTGCCAAAGAGCCCATAATAGCATGCTGTGGATACACAATGAAAAACTCTCTTCGCCCTCGTATGTGCTAGGCCCGGAGATGGCCGGGAGGGCCTCGCTCCCACTTAGGTTTTTAAGGGCGTTTCATCTTTGCCTTTCTCCGAGCCGGCGGAAATTGCCTCCCTGCTCCTTAATCTTGAATCAGTTTACATCCTCGCAGCCTCTTCTTTTGCCCAGTCTTAAAAAATAGGAAAATAGGCAAGCTGCCACCG
>Ga0209102_1000064_pt1 | contig 69578 bp, 69 predicted proteins | sample ConPoolayeHmetaG_FD_185483 | JGI IMG/M metagenome (GOLD analysis project Ga0209102, IMG submission 185483) | Hot spring microbial mat communities from California, USA to study Microbial Dark Matter (Phase II) - Cone Pool mat layer H metaG... ... | reverse complement strand
CAAATAAAAACAGGTTTCACCTCGAAATGAGCGAAAAATGAATCTTGTCTACTTCATTTGACTCGTTATATTCATCTTAACACCCGCTTGAACTGGATTTTCCCAGCGAAGGCAAGAAGGTCAGAGCTGATGTCAGGTCTGGCCTCACAATGATAGGAAATACCTTGCTATTTTAAAATAGCATTCGTTTTAGCAATCTTCCCTAAATACCGCTACTCAACTTAAGGCAAAATAAAATAGATTCATTCGTGAATTCACCATGTGAATTCACCATAGATCAAACCTACCAAGAGATCTGACCCCGAAATATTCAAAATAATAGATAGACAGGCCCGACCTTCAAATAGGATCGGACCTTAAAATACCAATAACTTTGACTAATTATCCAAAAATTATTCAGGTAAACAAACGTAACAAGGATTATTAGTCCAGTTGTCGGTGGTACAATTAGGTGTAACAGACGAGCTACTCCCGGGATTAATCGATTTAAGCGGGCTGTTTGCAACTCCTACTTTTGCTTTCACTCTTTCGGAATTTGCAAGAGGAACAAAACATCCATAAACTGGATCTGAAGGATTTGGCCCCTTGCAAACATAAACCTTATCAGTTGAAATATTGGAAGTTACAAACTTCCTCCCCATAAATTGGGGTTTAAGCTCCTGCGAAGTAACTAATATTCCCTGATCGTTTGAGTTTGACGGATTGCAACTTGAATTGGCGCAAATCCCCGGACCGTCTGGATCAGGCGTATCTGCCGATACACACATTAATTCCGGTGTGGGATCGCTTTCTGTCGCCCAAGGCATTTTCTGTTGAGTGGTGTAATACCTATCTATCGCGCTCAGCAACTGTTCTATATCATTTTTATACCCCGTATCTCGCGCCCGGTTTATTTGCTCCAAGGGATTGATGGCTGACAAAACCGCAACCGCTAAAACTCCAATTAACGCAATAACAATTAAAAGCTCGACCAAAGTAAAACCCTTCTCCACTAAAAAATGGGCAGTTTTTTTCATCTTCAATTTTTTCTTCCTCACCTCCTTTCTTTTTAACTAAATTTCTTAACTAACTTTAAAATTGAGTAGTCAAATTATATATCGGCAAAATCACCGCAATTACTAAAAATCCCACTCCTATTCCTAAAACTATCATGATAAGCGGTTCAATCGCCGCTGTCAAGCCCTTAGTTAACTGTTCCGATTCCATCTCAAAATAACGAGAAAGTTTACCAAGGGTTTCATCAAGTTTACCCGTTTCCTCGCCAACAGAAATCATCTGGGGAACAATCGGAGGAAATTCCTCATAAACCGCTAAAACATTAGCCAACGAAAAACCCTTTTCTACCTGTTTTGCCGCCTCTTTCAACTCCTCTTCGTAAATAGAATTTCCCACCCCTTCGGCAATAATTCCTAAAGCATCAACAATGGAAATTCCGACTGAAACTAAAAGCCCCAAAGTTCTTGTCATTTCTGCTAAAATTGTTGTTCTTTTAAGACGACCAAAAACAGGCAAAGAAAGCATCAAAGAATCAATTTTCTTTCTGCCGGAAGAAGTACTATAAAATGCCCTAAAAAAATAAAAAGCCCCAAAAAGCCCCAAAAGACCAATCCACCAAAATTTAACCATAAAATTAGAAATTGCAATAAGAACTTTAGTTGGAGTAGGAAGTTGCGCCTGAAGATCTTGATATAAACTTAAAAGTTTAGGAATAACAAAAACCATCATTACCACTCCCACCCCAATCATCCCAAGAACCACTATCATCGGATAAATCATCATCCCTTTAACCTTCCCTTGAAATTCTCTTTTTTTCTCAAGATTATCTGCCAAACGCAGCAAAACCTTATCAAGAACACCAGCAACTTCTCCGGATTTAACCAAAGAAATATAAACCGTATCAAAAACTTTGGGATGACGCGCCATGGCATCAGCCAAAGAAGATCCTCCTTCAACCGAATACAAAATATCACTAATTATAGGAGAAAGGGCCTCAGAGGACTGTTCCTTTAAAATAGACAAAGCCTCATGGACTGTTAAACCGGCGGCAACCATTGTGGAAAGTTGACGAGTAAAATTGCTTAAATCAGAAAGAGTAACTCTTCTGAAGAAAGTTTTAAAAATATAACTTAAAATATTTGATTGAACTACTTTTAGAGAATAACAAATTAAGCCACGTTCTCGTAAAATAGCCCGGGCGCTTCTTTCATCACCCGCCTCAATAATGCCGGAAACTGTTTTCCCTTGAAAATCCTTGGCCTTGTAAGAAAATTTTTCCATCTTAGATTAAATTTATTTACGGCGAATCAGTCTTGCTAAATCGGCAGGGCGAAGAGCGTATTCCTGGGCTGTCTCAAAACCAATTATTCCCTTTTTTACTAACTCTGCTAAACTTTTCTCAAGAGGAACCATCCCCATCTCTGCTGAAGTTTGAATGATATTATCTATAAGATGAGTTTTTCCTTCTCTAATTGCCGTTTTAACCGCCGGGGTAGCAATCATAACTTCATAAGCAACTACCCGGTCTCCTTTTAAGGTGGGAACAAGCCGTTGGGAAAAAACCGCCTCAAGGGTTGCCGAAAGTTGCATTCTAACTTGGGCTTTGGAATACTCAGGAAAAACATCAACAATCCGATCAACTGTTTGGGCAGCAGAATTAGTATGCAAAGTCGCAAAAACCAAATGACCGGTTTCGGCAATAGTTAGGGCAGCAGCAATAGTTTCATAATCTCTCATTTCTCCAATTAAAACCACATTTGGATCTTCTCTAAGACATGAGCGAAGAGCAATTTCCCAAGAATGAGTATCTCCATGAATTTCTCTCTGGGAAATTATTGATTTATCAGGAAGCAAAACATACTCGATTGGATCTTCAATTGTTACGATATGCTCGCTTCGGGTGTGATTTATCTCATCCAAAATTGCCGCCAGAGTAGTTGATTTTCCATGTCCGGTTGGCCCGGTAATTAAAATAAATCCTTGACGAAGGGTAGCAAAAGTATGGCAAATCTCCGGTAAACCAAGATCATCAATCTTGGGAATTTCAAAGGGTAAAAGCCTAAAGGAGGCAGCCATTGTCCCTTTCTGATGGTAAACATTAATCCTAAATCTGGCACGCCCTTTAATCTCGTAGGAAAAATCAAGTTCTTTATTAACAGTAATTATCTCTTTTTGCTCACCACTGGTTATTTGCCAAATCATTTCTTGAATTTTTTCTGAAGTTAAAGCATCTTTCTTAGAAATTAGCATTAATAATCCATTTATCCTTAAAACAGGAGGCAGACCAACAAGTAGATGAATATCAGAAGCCCTATTGTCAACTGCTATTTGTAAAATTTCCTGGATATCCATATAAATTATTCAATCTTGGGCAACACGCAATACTTCTTCTATTGTAGTTATTCCTTCAACCGCTTTCAAGTAGCCATCTTGCTTCATAGTAATCATTCCCTCCTCAATTGCTTGTTTTTCAATTTCCGAGGCGGGAGCACGCTCCAAAATCAACCTGCTAATTTTCTCTGTTACCGGTAAAACCTCAAAAATCCCAATCCGCCCAAAGTAACCAGTATTATTACACTCCGAACAACCCTCACCCTTAAAAAGTTTAAGTTCTTTTTCTTTCTCTTTACTTAAAAGATTGCCCAATACATTTTTAATATCTTCAATAACCTCAATTGGGGGTTGATATTCCTTTTTGCAATTTGGGCAGATCCGACGGCAAATTCTTTGGGCGACAATCGCCGTCATTGATGAAGCAAGAAGAAAAGGTTCAGCACGCATATCTAAAAGACGCGGCAAGGCACCGGCGGCAGAATTTGTATGAAGAGTAGAAAAAACTAAATGACCAGTTAAAGAAGCCTGAATTGCTAAATCGGCAGTTTCTATATCTCTAATTTCTCCAACTAAGATAATGTTTGGATCCTGACGAAGAAAAGCCCGCAATCCCGAAGCAAAAGTAAGGCCTGCCTGAGGATTAACTTGAACCTGATTTACACCAGGGATTTGGTATTCTACCGGATCTTCAAGAGTCACAATGTTAACTCTGGTGGTATTAATTTTTGAAAGAACTGAATAAAGAGTAGTTGTTTTTCCCGAACCAGTTGGCCCGCAAACAACAATAATTCCGTGAGGACGCAAAATAGCATCTTCCAAATTCGCCAATGCCCTCCCTCGAAGCCCTAATTCAGGCAAGGAAGGAACCCCACCGCTTTTCCTAAGAAGTCTCATAACAATTTTTTCTCCATGCACCGTAGGAAGGGAAGAAACCCGAAGATCAACTTCGTTTTCATCGGCGCGAAAATTGAATCTCCCATCCTGAGGAACCCTCTTTTCGTCAATTTTCATCCCCGAAAGGATTTTTATTCGCGAAACCAATGCCTCATGAACCTTTTTGGGAAGAACTAACTTCTCATGCAAAATACCATCGATTCTATATCTAACCCTAGTTCTATCCTCTTGGGGTTCAAGATGAATATCAGAGGCTCTTAAACGAACGGCAAATTCCAAAATCGTGGAAACAATTTTGGCAATTGGTGCCTCTCTTATAACCTCTCCTATTTTTCTAATGTCAACAGCCTGAGTCTTAACCTCGGGAGAAACCTCTTTTAAAGCGGCGCTTACCTCCGTCGCTAAGCCCGAACCATATCGTTCCACAAAAGCGGCCTTAATCTCCGATGGCACCGCCATAAAAGGTTTAACTTTAAAACCTGTCTTTTTTTCTATAAATTCAATTGTTTCCAAATTTAAAGGATCAGCCATTGCCAAAGAAAGTTCTTTTTTCTTTTTGTCCAAAGAAAGAGGAACAAGATTATTTGTCTCGGCAATTGCTTTAGGAACCAAATCCAAAGCCTCGGGTGAAGAAGGAGTTTCTGCTAGAGAAACAAAAGGAACGTTATAAAATTCTGCCTTTGCCTGAACCAAATCGGCCTCGGAAACTAAATTTTTTTCAGAAATAATTTGTTCAATTGGTTTTCCGGTATTTATAAATTCTATCTTAACTTCTTCGGCTTTATCCTGAGGAAGTTTTCCTAAATAGACTAAAATGTCGGCAATATTTTTCCCAAGATTATGAGTTCGGGTCTTGTCTTCGTCTAACTGATTCAATTGCCCTTGATTCTGGACTCCTAAAGATTGGTCATCTTGAGTTGGTAAAACTTGGATAGGCATTAATAACATAATATTGTAAATTTTGATAAAATGTCAACAATGACAAACTTTTTAATCGTTGGCGGAAACCAAAAAAAGCGTTGGCAAAAAACTGAAGAACTCTATCAAGAAAAAAAGGGAAAGAAAGAAATTGAAAAAGATCCTGACACCTTTCTTTTGAAAAGTCAAAAAAATGTCGGAATAGAAAAAATAAGAGAAATTAAGCACTGGCTTTCTCTAAAACCTTATCTTTCTCCTCCAAAAATGTTAATTATCTTCGAAGTTCAAAATTTAACCTTTGAAGCACAGTCTCTTTTAAATAAAATTTTGGAGGAACCTCAAAGAGAAACAATCAAAATTCTAACTGCCCCAAGCAGCGAATCACTTCTTTCTACCATCAATTCAAGATGCCAAATTATAAACCTTCCACCTCAACCAGAAATAGAAATTTCCGAAGAAGAAAAAGAAGAAAATCTAGTTCTTCTAAAGAAAATTTTAGCGTTTTCTCCTGGAGAAAAAATAAAATTTGTAGAAAAAATAAAAAATAGAGAAGAGGCGGAAAAATTTTGCCGAATTCAAATCCTTTTATGGAGAGAAATTTTAATAAAAAATCCAAAGAAAGAAGTCGTTGCCGTTATCCGCCGCATCCAAAAAATTTTGAAATTTCTTAAGCATAACGTCAATTATCGACTAGCCCTTGAAAATCTCCTTTTTTCCTATCCTAATTCTAAAACCATGATGATTAATTGACAATTTCAGATCGCCGGATGGAGAAAACTTCTAATTACATAGGCTTGAAATTAGAAATCAAAATAGATATAATCTAGATTATGGTTGGGAAGAAAATCGCTTCGGAGAAACCCTCGGAATATACAGCAAAACAAATCCAAGTTCTAGAAGGACTTGAACCGGTAAGAAAACGGCCGGGAATGTACATTGGATCAACTGATACGTTAGGCTATCATCGGCTCCTTACTGAAATCATTGACAACTCTGTTGACGAAGCATTGGCAGGATATGCCAAAAATATTTGGGTTACCCTTTGCGGAGATGGCAAAGCGTCGGTTTTAGACGATGGGCGAGGAATTCCAGTTGAAATTATTCCCCAATACCAAAAATCGGCTTTAGAAATTGTCATGACAAAACTCCACGCGGGGGCTAAATTTGACAGTCGTGCTTATAAAATCTCCGGAGGACTCCATGGAGTGGGAGTCTCGGTAGTCAACGCTCTTTCTGAGTATTTAAGGGTCGAAATAAAAAGGGAAGGTAAAATATTTTCTCAAGAATATAAAAGAGGAAAACCTATTTCCGAAGTTAAACAAATTGGTGTTTCCGAAGAAACCGGAACTTACACCATTTTTTTTCCTGACAAAGAGATATTTGGCAACCTTTCCTTTGATTATAAAACGGTAGAGCAAACTCTTCGGGAAAGAGCATATTTAATTGGAGGGATAAAATTCCATCTTAAGGACGAGCGAACTGGTGAAGAAAAAACCTTTTACTTTGAAGGAGGAATTCGTTCTTTAACTGCTCATTTAAATAGGAATAAAAAAACTTTAACTTCGCCTATTTATCTAACCAAAACTCAAGGAGCAAACTCAGTTGAGGTAGCAATTCAGTATAATGACGGTTTCTCCGAAAATATTCATTCTTTTGTCAACGTAATTGCTACAGTAGATGGAGGAACCCATGTTACCGGCTTTAGAACTGCTTTAACCCGAGCAATCAATGAATACGCCCAAAAAATTGGAGCCATTAAAGGCAACGATGACAGTCTAACCGGCGAAGACACTCGTGAAGGTTTAACTGCCGTAATTTTTGTTAAAATGCCGCAGGACAAACTCCTTTTTGAATCACAAACGAAAGCAAAACTAAATAATCCAGAAATTCAAAGTCTTGTGGCAACCTGCGTAAAAGAGGGTCTTGATACCTATTTTGAAGAAAATCCATCGGATGCGCGGCGGATAGTCGAAAAGGTTCTTCTTGCCGCTAAGGCAAGGTTAGCAGCGCGCGCTGCCAAAGATGCAGTTTTAAGAAAAGGCGCTCTTGAAGGATTAACATTACCTGGGAAATTGGCTGATTGCCAAGAAAAAGATCCTTCTTTATCCGAACTTTATATTGTCGAAGGAGACTCAGCCGGAGGTTCGGCAAAGCAGGGAAGAGACCGAAGATTCCAGGCAATTTTGCCTTTGGGGGGGAAAATTTTAAATACGGAACGGGCTCAGCTTAATAAAATTATTGAATTTGAAGAACTAAAAGATTTAATTGTTGCCTTAGGAGCGGGGATAGGGGAGACCTTTAATCCAGAAAAAATCCGCTATCACCGAATAATCTCAATGACCGATGCTGACGTTGACGGAGAACACATAAAAACTTTACTTTTAACCTTTTTTTACCGCCACATGAGAGAAGTAATTAAAAGGGGATATCTTTATATTGCCCTCCCTCCGCTTTATAAAATCCAAGTTGGCAAAGAAATTTTTTACGCCTATTCTGATGAAGAAAAAGAAAAAATTCTTAAAGAAAAGGAAAATGGAAAAGTTAATGTTCAAAGGTTTAAAGGCTTGGGGGAAATGAATCCTGAACAACTTTGGGAAACAACTATGAATCCCGAAAAAAGGACTCTTAAAAAAGTTACTATCGAGGATGCAGCTTTAGCCGATCAAATCTTTACCATGCTTATGGGAGAAGAAGTTTTGCCAAGAAAAAGATTTATCCAAACTCATGCCAAGATGGCAAATTTAGATATATGATATAATCTTTACAAAAATTTTTTCTTTGTTTAAGATATTATCGCGGGTTATTTTTTTTAAAATGAAAGACATTCAAACAATCGCTTTAATTTTAGCACCGCTTACCTCGATTTTGGCTCTTTTCTATGGAGGAATTCTTGTTAAAAGAATTCTAAAAGAGGACGAAGGAACTCCTAAAATGAAAGAAATAGGCGATTCTATTAGAATTGGAGCAATGGCTTATCTTAAGCGTCAGGCAAAAATAGTCTTCCCTTTTGTGTTGATATTAACCATTATCTTGGGAATTTTTCTTAATTTTGGAATAGCAGGGGCATTTTTATTGGGAGCATTTTTTTCTTGGGTGGCCGGTTTTGTTGGTATGTGGATTGCCGTTAAAGCCAATGTCCGAACGGCCAACAATGCCCAAAAAAGTCTTAATGCTTCCTTAAGAACGGCTTTCTCTGCGGGAACCGTTAATGGAATGTTAATTGTAGGCCTAGGACTTCTGGGAGTTTCAATTATTTATATTATTACCTATTTATTATATATTTCTCAAGGTGCAGATAAAGTTACCTGGGTGGCCACTGATGTTTTAGCAGGATTTGGCTTGGGGGCTTCGCTCTTAGCTCTCTTTATGCGAGTTGGAGGGGGAATATTTACCAAAGCGGCCGATGTGGGGGCTGATTTAGTGGGAAAGATTGAAAGGGGAATCCCTGAAGACGATCCAAGAAATCCAGCAGTTATTGCCGACCAAGTTGGAGATAATGTCGGAGACTGTGCCGGAATGGGAGCAGATGTTTTTGAAAGTTATGCAGTAACCATTGTTGCCGCTATGATTTTGGGGGGATCAGTTTTCGGCCTTAAAGGAGTAGTTTTCCCTCTTATCGCCCGTTCGGGAGCAATTTTAACCTCAATTTTGGGCACTTTCTTTGTTAAGGCAAAAAACGATAAAGAAAGCCCAATTAAGCCACTTTTTAAAGGTTTCATAATCTCGGCGATCTCGGCGATTTTCATCTTTATGTTTCTTTCAACCTTCCTTTTAAAAGAAATAAAGGCGGGATACGCTGCGGTTTCGGGACTTTTAGCAATGTTAGTAATTCTTTATATCACTAAATATTACACGGGGCCAGGAGAAAAACCAATTCTTAAAATCGCCGAAAGTTCAACCACCGGTGCCGGCACTAATCTAATTACCGGCTTGGCGGTAGGCCTTGAGTCAATTATTCCCTCTGTTTTTGTCGTCGCCCTAACTATTCTTGCTGGCTACAGTTTCTTGGGCTTTTACGGAATTTCTCTTGCGGGAATGGGAATGCTTGCTACAACAGGAATTCTTATGTCTTTGGATACCTATGGACCGGTAGCAGACAACGCTCAAGGAATTGCCGAAATGAGCGGCTTAACCTCTGGTAAAGCGGCAAAAATAACAGCGGCTTTGGACTCGGTAGGAAATACTACCAAGGCCTTAACTAAAGGATTTGCCATTGCTTCGGCGGCAGTAGCCGCTTCTTCTCTTTTTGCAACTTATTTTGAAAAAACTGGTCTTTTGGTAATTGATATTGCCCAACCAAAAGTTTACGCCGGTCTTCTATTGGGTGCCGCCTTACCGTTTTTATTTTCCTCAAGACTAATAGGAAGTGTTGGTCGAGCCGCTTATTTAATTGTTGAAGAAGTAAGACGCCAATTTAGAGAAATTAAGGGGATTATGGAAGGAAAAGGGAAACCAGATTATGCCAAAGTAGTGGAAATCTCGACCGCTGCTGCCCAAAAAGAATTAGTTTTCCCGGCTTTACTAGCAGTTGGTTCACCTTTGGTAATTTCTCTCCTTGGAACCTCAGCTCTAGGCGGATTTTTGGGAGGGGTAATTGTTTCCTCACTAATGCTTGCTCTCTTTATGTGCAACGGCGGGGGAGCATGGGATAATGCCAAAAAATACATTGAAGATGGAAATTTTGGCGGCAAAGGCTCTGATGCCCACAAAGCAGCAGTGGTAGGCGATACCGTTGGTGATCCCTTAAAGGACACTGCTGGTCCCGCTCTCAATCCCATGATTAAGATAATAAATATTTTCGCCTTACTAATTGCTCCTCTGGTTGCTAACCTAATCGGAAAGTAAATTTAAATTTGGGGAAATGGAAAATATCGGAAAAATTCAACCAACAGAGATAACTGCGGAAATGCAAAAGTCTTATTTAGACTATGCGATGTCAGTTATCGTTGCCCGAGCCCTCCCTGATGTCCGCGATGGTTTAAAGCCGGTTCACCGAAGAATTCTTTTTGCAATGCATCAAATGGGCTTAAATTACCAGGCTCATTTTGCAAAATCGGCCAAAGTTGTTGGCGAAGTTTTAGGAAAATATCATCCCCATGGGGATGCCCCTGTTTATGAAGCCCTCGTCAGGCTTGCCCAGGATTTTTCAATGCGCTACCCCTTAATTTCTGGGCAAGGAAACTTTGGATCAATCGACGGCGATCCACCAGCGGCAATGCGTTATACCGAAGTAAAACTGGCCCAAATTTCCCAGGAGATGCTCTCCGATTTAGAAAAAGAAACTGTCCCCTTTATCAAAAATTTTGATGCCACCTTAAGCGAACCGGTTTTTCTGCCGGCAAAATTACCAAATTTGCTTTTAATGGGCTCAGATGGGATTGCCGTCGGCATGGCAACAAAAATCCCCCCCCATAATCTTGGGGAGATTGTTGATGCCTTAATTCATTTAATTAAAAAAGGCAAAATAATTGAAAAGGAAGAAGAAAATGAAGAATTTAGAAAAATAATTATTGGAGAAACGGCAAAAGAAATTGAAGCGAATATCAAATTGTCGGGTGTTTTTGAAAGCAACGCAACAATAAAAGATTTGCTCAATTATATCAAAGGTCCTGATTTTCCAACGGGAGGGGAAATTTTTGATCAAGAACAAATTGCCGAAGTTTATGCTACCGGGAGAGGGAAAATAACTATTAGGGGAAAGGCGGAAATAGAAGAAACTTCTTCGGGAAAATTCCAAATCGTAATTTCCGAAATTCCTTATCAAGTAAACAAATCAGATCTAGTTAAAAAAATTGCCTCTTTGGTTAAAGATAAAAAAATTGAAGGAATTTCAGACCTTAGGGATGAATCAGACAGACACGGAATAAGAGTAGTTATAGAACTTCGTCGCGACTCAAAGCCAAAAGCAGTTTTAAATAATCTTTACAAATTAACCAATCTTCAAACAATCTTCCCAGCAAATTTTGTTGCCCTCGTTGATGGTGTTCCTCAAACTCTAAATCTTAAACAGATTTTAACCCTTTATATCAGACATCGCCAAGAAATAGTCACCAAAAGAAGCATTTTTGAACTTAAACAAGCAAGAGCACGCGCTCATATCTTAGAAGGGTTAAAAATTGCTCTTGATAATTTAGACGAAGTTATCTCAACCATTAAAAAATCAGAAGACGCCGAAGAAGCAAAGAAAAAATTAATGGAAAAATTCTCTTTAAGTGAAATTCAAGCAACTGCAATTTTAGACATGCAACTTAGAAAACTTGCCCATTTAGAAAGACAAAAAATTGAAGATGAATATAAAATGACAATGGAAGAGATTGCTTATCTTGAAGATTTACTTTCCTGCCCAGAAAAAATTTTAAAGGTTATTGAAAACGAACTTTTGCGTCTTAAAGAAAAATATGCTGATCAAAGAAAAACAAGAGTTTATCCTCAAAAACTAGGAGATTTTTCCGAAGAAGATTTAATCCCCAAAGAAGAAACAATTGTTACCATTACTGCCTCAGGATACATAAAAAGAGTCCCTAGAGGGACATTTAGAGTTCAAAGAAGGGGAGGAAAGGGGGTCAGCGGAATGAAAACGAAAGAAGAAGATCAAGTTTCTCAAATTTTAACCGCCTCAACCCATGACGATATTTTTTTCTTTACCAATAAAGGAAGAGTTTTTAAACTTCGTGTTTGGGATCTCCCCGAAGGGACAAGACAGGCAAAGGGACAGGCAATTATAAATCTTATAAATATTGATCCCGAGGAGCAAATCCAATCAATCTTAACTACCAAAAAACAGGAAAAAGAAAAACAAAAATTCCTTCTTCTGGTTACTAAAAAAGGAATCGTCAAAAAAACCCCTCTTGATGATTACAAAAATATTCGCTCTTCGGGAATAATTGCCATAAAACTTGCCTCTTATGATTCACTTTGCTGGGCCAATTTAACCTCGGGAGAAGATCAGGTTCTTTTAATATCTCATGAAGGAAAATCGATTAAATTTTCAGAAAAAGATATTCGACCGACTGCTCGCGACACTATGGGAGTAAGAGGAATGCTGCTTAAAAAGGATGATTTTATTGTCGGTATGGAAGTTTTTTCTGAGGAAGTAAAAACACCAATAGATCGTCGAAAAAAAATCTTCCGAGATATTCTCGTTGTAATGGAGAAGGGGATTGGTAAAAGAACCGCTCTTTCGGAATTTCCTCTTCAAAAAAGAGGAGGAATGGGAGTTAAGATAGCAGAAATAACTCCAAAAACTGGGAAAATTGCCTGCGCAAAACTGGTTAATGAAGAAACAGATCAAATAGTTCTAACCTCGAAACTCGCCCAAGTAATAAAACTCCCCCTTAAAAATATCCCTCGACTTGGGCGAGCAACTCAAGGAGTAATCTTAATGAGATTCTCCAATCCAGAAGATTCAATTGCTGCCGTAACCTGTCTTGAGAAAGAACCAGCAAATCAATAAATAACTTATTACCCAAAAAAATGCTTTTAATTTAAAAAACCAAAAATCTCTCCCCATTATTAAGCACAGTCTCTTGACAAAATACTCATATAATGATATATGATAATTAAGATGACTCATGTCTCTCGAAGAAAATTATCTCCAAAAATACTAAAACAAATTATTAACTCTTTTCTTCTTGTGTTAGTAAAAACAAGAAAAAAGGAAGAAATGGCTAAATTTTTAGATGCCTTACTTTCAAAGACGGAAAAAATAATGCTTGCTAAAAGAATCGCCATTGTTTATCTTCTAAGCGAAAAAGTGGAACAAAAAGCAATTGCCGAGACACTGGGAGTAACCGAATTTACAGTTTCAAGACTCAAACTTTGGTATGAAACAAAAGGCGAAGGATATAAGGTAGCAATAAAAGAACTTAGAAAACAAAAATATTTAGAAAATATTAAAATTTTAGCTTTAAAACTAGCAGCCAATTTAGTAAAAAATATTCGCTTTTCATTCGGCTAAATAATCATATATCAATATATGATTATTTATAAAATTTAGTATAAATTTACCAAAATTTACAAACAAAAGTGTCTGTTTTTATTTTTCTAATATATTTTGCCACCCGATTCATCAACCTTCTAAAACTTCCAATCTTTAACGACGAATCAATCTATCTTCATTGGGGACAAATTATGATTAATTTTCCCGGATACGCATTTTATTCTCTTTTTGACGGCAAACCACCTTTAATTCTCTGGATTTTGGGTTTTTCCCAAAAATTGCCAATCAATCCTTTAGTCGCCGGCCGGTCCGTTTCAATTATCTTTGGTTTCTTAACTCTTTTGGGGATCAAAAAAACTTGCCAAATCCTTAAATTTTCCCAAAAAACTCAAATTATTGCCGGTCTTTTATATATTTTCAATCCTCTGACTTTATTTTTTGACCGTTTAGCCCTTCTTGAAAGCCCAATCTCAACAATTTTCATTTGGATTATTTACTTTTCCTTAAAGTTCAACCTCCAATTAGATTCAACCTGGAAAGAGGCTAAACCTTTCTTAATTTTAGGTTTAATTCAGGGAATAGGTCTTTGGATAAAGGGGACAGCTAAATTTTTTCTTTTTCTTCCATTTATAATCCCACTTCTAACCTTAATCATTGATAAAAACCAAAAACAGGCTATTAAAGAAGGAATAGTTCTTTTCGGCTCATTCCTCTTAGCCAAAATTTTGTTTCTTCCAATCAGACTTAATCCTCTTTTTTCGCTCTTCCAAAAAAGGGAAGCAGATTTTCTTTTGCCATTTCCCCAAACCCTAAATCCTCTCCTTTGGTTTTCTCACATCTTATTCCTTTCTCTTACTCTTTTAATTCTTATTACTCCCTTTGTCCTTTCCTTTTGCCTTTTGGGATTTTTTAAATTCTTTCGTCAAGATAAAAAATCGGCCCTTATTTTATTTTCATTTCCCGCCCTTCCCATTATTTTTGAAATTTTCTTTACCCGTTTTTTCCTCTCGCGATATTTTCTTTTTGCCATTTTACCAATTTTTATCTTTGCCGCCTACGGATTGGAAAATATTAAATTCCAGAAAAAATTTTTTTTATTCTTAACAATGGTTCTCCCTTTTTCTCTCTGTCTCTTTTTAATTTTCAACCCTTTCCTTACTCTTAAAACTCTCTCAGAAAACAAAATCATTGCCCAGGATCTAAACCAGTATTTTACTGGCTGGACCTCAGGTTATGGAGTAAAAGAGGCAGCAGATTTTCTTGACCAAAAATCAAAAGATGGCCCAATAATTATTTTTCTCCGCGCCGACAGCGGTAATCCCGAAGACGGAATTTTTACCTATCTTTCAAAAAACAAAAATATTATCTTTGTTCAAGCAACTCAAAAACCAAAACCTGAAGAATTAAAATCTTTAGCCAAATTTCCAATTTACTTTCTCAGTCGCGGTCATCAGTTCCTCGATATGGAAAATTGGCTTTCTGAAATTAAAATCTTTAAAAAACCTGAGGATAAAGAATTTGTGGGAATATACAAAATTATTCTTGACAAAGAATCTTTTAACCCTTAATATAAAAATCAATGAGCGAAAACACTCTCAAAATTACCCCTCAAACATCACTTTTTAAGATATTTTTTGTTTTTATTGGTATTTTGGCTATCCTTGCTTTATATTTTAAGCTTGTTGGTCCAATTCCCCTCTCCTTAACCTCAACCGTAACCACAAAAACAGATGTTTTCACCGCCACCGGAGAAGGAAAGGCTACCGCCACTCCAGATATTGCCAAAATTACTTTGGGAATTACTGTAACTTCCGATTCTGTTAAAAAAGCCCAAGATCAAGCAAACAAAACTATAAACAAAATTCAGGAAGATATAAAAAAGTTAGGAATTCCGGAAAAAGACATCAAAACAACAAGATATAATCTCAATCCTACCTATGATTGGCAGGGAGAAAAACCAAGAATTACCGGCTATGAAGTTTCTATTTATCTTGAGGTTAAAGTCCGGGATTTTGACAAAATAAATACCGTCATCGATACGGCTACTGCCGATGGCGCCAATTTAATTGGAGATCTTGAGTTTTTATTAGACGATCAGAAACTTAAAGAAATCAAAAATAAAGCCAGAGAAGAAGCAATCAAAGAGGCAAAAGAAAAAGGAGAAAGTTTAGCCAAAGCAGCAGGAATAAGGTTGGGAAGAATTTTAAATATTAGGGAAAGTATTGTCTCACCATGGGAACCGCAAGTATTTACCATGGCAAAAAAAGAAAGCGAAGCAGACGAGAATCAAACCCAAATTTCTCCTGGAGAAAAAGAAATCCGCATTTCCGTCACCCTAACCTACGAAACTAAATAAACCATTACCGAAAAACCATACAATCGCAACTCAATTATTTATTTTCCAGATCAAAAAATTTTAATTTCAGATTTAAAAATTCTAATCAAATTTGGCCAACCCAATCAAAAATTCTTTTAAAATTTTGACTTCTTCTGGGGTAAGATTCTTTTCAGGCAAATAATTGGTATAATGAGGGGTAGCGCCTACAAAAACGATTCCTTGAGATCGTACCCCTTCTTGAGAAGAGAAACTAACTACTATTCCTGGATTAAAATTAACTCGTATTCTTCCAATTTTTTCATCTCGATAGACACTGTGGGTTGAAATAGTTATCGATATTTCGGGCAAAACTTTTTCTTGTGTTCGAATAAGCGCTTCTTCGGCAGACCTTCCCAAACTTTCCCTTTTTATCCTTTCTTCACGGGTTTCGTAAATATTTTCAAGAACAACAAAGAAACTTAACTGTCTTAAAGCTTTTGATTCCTCGGTGGGCAATTCTTTGGGGTCACCGGGGCTTCTTAATTTCAGTAAATAGCGCGCTCCATCTTCGTGAGATTCACTCTTCACTACAAGTTCAAAACCCCCGGGATTCTTAGCAAATTCTTCCAACAACTCTCTTAAGGCTCCAAGATTTTCTTTATTCCTTTTTAGGTCATTTTGAGAAACTTCTCCCAAACGATCGGGAAGAATTAATTGGACGTCGGAATCAAGAATTTCCTGATAACGACCAATTATCGGAATTATCTTTTCATTAATAATTTCAAGGACTGAAATCTTCTCGGGCGAAGTTCTTCCCTCTTTATTACCAGTATCTTCAACCTCATTCATAAGAATATTTTATCACAAATCTTTTAACTTTTCACCACTCTACTTTCCTTTTCCATGAAATGTTTCGTGGATTTCTTTAAGTTGGCGGTTAGTTACATGGGTATAAATTTGAGTGGTTGAGATATTTTTATGCCCAAGCATTTCCTGAACAGAACGAATATCAGCCCCAGCCCTTAAAAGATCGGTAGCAAAAGTGTGTCGAAGGCCATGAGGGGTAATTTTTATAGGCAATTTTGCTTTCTTAACATATTTTTCGACAATTCGCTGAATTGAACGAACTGACAAACGCATTTTTTCTCCGTCAGCAGTCGGATCAGTTTTTCTTCCTAAACGAACAAAAAGAGGTTTCCAGGGATCTTCTCTTAGATCAAGATATTTCTTAAGCCAAAAAACGGCTCTTTCCGACAAAAAAACCACCCTTAACTTTCCCCCTTTCCCAATAACTCCAAATTCTTTTTGATCCAAATTCACTGTTTCTCGATTAAGTTTTACCAGTTCAGAAACCCGAAGGCCGGTTGAAAAAAGAGTTTCCAAAATCGCCTTGTCACGCAAACCTCTAATTTTTGAAATATCCGGCTGGGCTAAAAGCCTCTCTAGTTGATCAGTATCTAAGAATTTTAAAGAACGAGATTCTGCCTTTGGCAAATCAATTTTCTCTGGAGAAAGAGTTTGATAATCATTTTTAATTAACCAACGCAAAAACGAACGAAGAGCAATAACATGATAAGATTGAGTTTGTCGAGAAAGGGTACGGCCAGATTTATCAGTATAACGCGAAAGAAAAACTCGGTATTTCTTAACTGTCTCAAGATCAATTTTTTGGGGTGAAAGTTTTTCTGGAGTAGGGGAGAGAAAAGAAAGAAAACGATTTAAATAATGACGATAGTCGCGAATAGTTAGGGGAGAGGAGTTCTTTTCAATTTCTAAGTATTCTAAAAACTCTTCAACTAGGCGAGAAAGAGAATTAAATTTTCCCATACTACTAAATAAAAGTTTACTAGTCTAGAAAAAAATTGTCAATATTGTGCGACATATTGTCCTAAGAACTAAAACTTCAAGCCTCTTAAAATTTGAATAATTAAAAGGCTCCTAACCTAGCTTTAGAGATACTCCCGATATTAATTAAGACGTTCTTCTAGATCAATTTTTCTTATTATTTTTTTTATTTCAAAAATAAAAAAGTAAAAAGAAATATAAAAAAAACAATCAAATAAATTAATTTAAACGAACTCACTAAAGGCTCTAGAATGGCTTTTTAAGAAATTAAAGATATATAAAGTCCGTCTTTTTAAAAAAAGAAAAAGGTCTTGAAATTTGGGTTTTTTTTGGAAATTTTCTTATGCAGCAAAAGCTAAAATAGAGAAATATAAAAATAAATAATATTAAGAAGAGAAAATTAAATAATTACCAAAAAATTAAGAAATAATTACGGTTTAAAAGGGTCTCCTCCGGAAGAGAAATCTGAAAATACGTCGCAAAAGTATTATTGTGCGACAAATTAATCCTCTTTCCGCCTACTATTTTTCGCCCATCATTTTTTATTTTTCAAAAGAGAGGAGAAAAGAGAGATTTTAAAATTTATTTTAGAAAATAAAAAATAAGAAGTTTAAAGAAAGATACAAAACAATATTCTTATTTTTTTATAGAACCTAAAACTACTTAACTTCCTCTCCTCTGAGTTAAGTTATCCACAAAACTATATCAAAACATATCTTCTAAATTATTAATATTTTCGGTGATTTATCAATGTTATTTTCTTGGTACTAGTCCGTGAAAAAATAACCGTTTATTTCGTGAAAACTCTAAATTATTATAGGATATTATGGCTGATAATTATTGGGGGCTCTCCCCTTTCCCCTAATTCAACTTCCCTTTTAAAAAATTTTAAGGAGCGGAAAAAAATGCCCAAAGAAATACTAATAAAACAGCCCCTCCAATCAAAAGATATTCATAAACTGTCTGCCTAAAAAGCCTCTCCTGAAACTCTGCTTGGGTAAGACCTAAAGAAACATAAACTAAAGTAGTTAAAAGAAGAGAAATTATAGCAATACTTAAAGAAAAAAAGGAAATAACAAATGCTAATTGGGCGGAAAGAAAAGAAAGAAAAATGGCATAAACCAAAACTCTTCTTTCTAACTTTTCCTCAAGATTGACTGACCAAATACCCTGAAGGAACAATGGAAAAGACACCCCAAAAACTGCAAGTGAATTCCACCAAGAATGAAAACGTAAGGAAAAAATAGTGTCGTAAAGAAAAAAGGCTGTCAAAAGAGTTAAAAGAAAACCAACCGCATAAGCAGCCCGTAAAAGTTGAATTGTCCTAATTGCCGCAACAGAAAAAATATTTTCAGTTAAAAGCAAAGCATAAAAACCAATTCCATAAAGAATAATCACTGGCAATTGCGAAAAAATATTTGCAGGAAGCAAAAAATAAAAAAAACCAACTCCAGCGGTAAAAAAAGGAGGCAAAATAGAAACGGTCAAAAAACGAATCCCGGAAAGAGATTCTCTCAAAGACCAGAGAGTCAAAAGAATAGAAAGAAAAGACAAACCAAAGATTTCCTGATAACGAAAACCATCTCCTAAAACTTGAATAGTTAAAAGGCCACTAGCCAAAAGAGAGGAAGTTAAAATGAATCTTTTTCTTTTAGACATACTCCTGAGGGATGTCAAAATTGGCAAACACCCTCTGAACATCAGGATGCTCTTCTAGTTTATCCATAAAATTTAAAATCCTCTGAACTTTTTCCTTATCAAAAACCTGAACGGTACTTTTTGGTTTCATTGTTATTTCAAAACTTAAAATTTTAAATCCTTCCTCGGAAATTTTACTTTTCAATTCTTCAAGTTTTCCCACTTCCGTATAAACTTCAATCGCATCCGGCGCCTCTTCAATATCTTTTGCCCCTAAATCAATAAGTTTAAGAATTACCTCTTCTAAATTTTGGGGTTTTTCCAGAATTAAAAGAGCACTTTTCTCAAAAAGGAAAGAAACCGAACCTGGCCCTGCTAACTTCCCTCCCCCTTTTTCAAAAATATTTTTGATTTCTTGGGCTGTTCTTTTCGTATTATCAGTTGCTGCTTCACAAATCACCGCAATTCCTTCTGGACCAAATCCTTCATAAACTACTTCCTCAATTTTACCCCTTTCCGTCTCGCCACTTCCCCTGGCTATCGCCCGCTCAATATTCTCTTTTGGCATATTTAAGGCTTTAGCCTTTTCAATCGCCAATCTTAATTTGAAATTTTTCTCCGGGTCGGTAATTCCTGTTTGACGAACAGCAACAATTATGGCATTTGCGGCCTTGGTCCAGGCTAATCCTTTTTTAGCATCAGTTGCTTCTTTTTGACGATGTATTGTTGCCCACTTTGAATGTCCAGACATAGATTAGTTATATTTTAGCAAAATTTCCACTAAAAATCCCACCGAGTTGGTGGATTTTTTAGATAAAAAGACAAGAGAAGAATGGCGAGGAATGCCTGCTATTTGGTATTTTTACCTATTTTAAAAATCCAAAAGACACTCCTTGCACCCATCCGCTAGACCCCCAGAGCTCCCCTAGTGTAAGCCTAAGATTTTCTCTCTTGATTCCGTCAACCTCTAAGGTTGGATCATATTGACACCTCTGGTATTTTTGATGTAATGTATAATCTAAAATAGAAATATGCCAGGCAGAGAAGTCCCGCTGGTCACTAACCAATTTTATCATGTTTTAAACCGTGGAGTTTTCTCCCAACCGATCTTTAAAGACAAGAAAGACTATCAAAGAATGTGGGAATCAACCTTCTACTACCAAAATCAAAAACCTTCCTTAAGCTATTCTCATTTTTTAAGACTTCCTGCGAGAGACCGGACCGAATTTCTTAAAAAGCTCCAGGCTCAATCAAAATTTTTGGTAGAAATCATCGCCTTATGCTTTATGCCTAATCATTTTCACCTGCTTCTAAAACAAATCCAAGATAATGGTATCTCTCTTTTTATGGCTAATCTTACCAACAGTTATACCCGGTATTTTAATACCAAAAATGAACGGATCGGTCATCTTTTCCAAGGAAAATTTAAAGCAGTAATGATAGAAACTGATGAACAACTACTTCATGTTTCCCGATACATTCATCTTAACCCCTATTCTTCTTATTTGGTGAAAAACCTAAGTAAACTTACTGATTATCCTTACTCTTCCCTCCCTGAATATCTTGGTATCTCCTCTACAAATTTTTTTCAAAAAGAGATTATCCTCGATCAGTTCAAAAGTATTTCCTCCTACCAAAAATTCGTCTTTGATCAGGCTGATTACCAACGTAGTCTTGAACAAATAAAACATTTGGCCCTAGAAAAATAAAAAAATACCAGATGTTTGCTACCTGGTCAACCTCTAAGGTTGGTAAAATTGGGAGAGTTTTAATTTATTTTTGATTTAACTTTTGCCAATAGTCTTTACCTAAAATTAAAGTTATTTCTGCTCTCCCCCCCTCTTTTTTTTCAACCCACCGGCAATTGAAAATTTCTATAATTTTTTTAACAGTATACGAATTTTTATTTTCTCCCCCACTTCTCACTTCGCATTCCTCGCTTTCTCCTTCTGCATTTCCCACCGAAACTACTTCCCCGCCGATATTTGTCAAAAACCTGGCTCCCCTTTCGGCTAAACCAGGATATGAAGTCCCATTTAAAACCTCAATTAAAAGTTTTTCCTTTTTAAAAAGCGGATCATTTGCATATTTTTGAATCAGAGCATCCGCTTGACGGATATCCATTTCTAAAAATTTTGTTCCATCCGGAAATTCGCCTTGTGAAAAAATGCCCCTTTTAGAAAGATCAATCACCTCCTCGTCAAATTTTTTTATCCTCCTTATCCCCCACCAGAGTCTTAATAAATCGAAACGGCTAAAATTGGTCTCTTTTTGCCCCAAAAATTGTTTTTTTATTTCGCAAAGAATTTCTTCCTTTTGATTTTCTATTTGACAACTATAATTTCTTTCTTTTATCCACCCGGCAAGAAAAACGGCAAATTCTTCCTGAATACTTTCGGCTAAGAGGCCTTTTCTTTTTTCTAATTCCTCAAGCTCCTTTACTGCTTTAACTTTGTATCTTCCATATCCATGATTAACTTTAATTATCATCTGACCAGGAACCAAAACTAAAGTTAAATTCCGTCTTTGAGGATCAAAAAAAACTAAAACTGGATTTTCTTTCTCAAAAACAAAATTTATTTTCTCATTACCATCCCAACGGCTTTCTTTAACTATCCTGAAAAACTTAAAACTAACCCCTAAAAAAAGGAGAAAAAATAAAAATAAAATCCAAAAAAGGGCAACAAAGAGGTTTTTTCTTATTTTCTTTTCTTTTTTTTGTTTCTGCCACCAAGATAAGTTTTTTTCAATCATTTTAATTTTTAAAGTCCATGTTCAAGTTTAATTCTTTTTATTTTTCCTGATATTTCTTCTTTGTCAAATCCAAAAGACTGGAGAATCCGATGGATAATTGAAAGAGAAGCCTCAAACTCAGGCATAATTATCGTTTTGACCCCTAAGGATTTCAGTCTTAACTGATCTTTTTCAAAATGAGAACGACAAATAATGTTTATCTGGGGATTTAAAGTTAAGGCGTTGGTAATAACTAGTTCTTGAGTATGACTATCAGGAATAGCAATTACAATAATTTTTGCCCGATCAACCTGGGCAAAATCTAAAACCTCTAAATCAGCAGGATCTCCATAAACCACCGGAATTCCCCTTCTTCTAAGATCAAAAACAACCTGATGATTAAAATCAACAACTATAAAAGGAATTCCTGCCATTTCGCAGGCTCGACCTAACCAGGAACCTACTCGGCCAAAACCGCAAATAACTACATGATTTTCCAAAGGTAAATCATCTAAGCCTTGCCTTCGATCAAAACCAGCAAAAACTAGCGAATAAAGTTTGGGGAATTTTAAAGAGGTTGTCTTTTTCAAAAAACTATAAAATTTCGGGGCTAGATTAAAAAAAAGCGGGGTTAACACAATAGTCAAGAGGGAAACCGAAAGAATATAAGAATAAATCTCCTCTGGTATAAGATTCTGAGAAATCCCCATTTTTGATAAAATAAAAGAGAATTCTCCTACTTGAACGAGTCCAACCCCAACCAAAAAAGCGGTTTTGGAATGATATCCAAGATATAAAACAAGGGAGGAGACAATCAAGAATTTCAAAAAAATAACCAGGAATGCCAAAGTTAGAATTTGCCAAAAATGAAAAAGTAAAAAAGAAGGATTAATTATCGTTCCTAAGGTAACAAAGAAAATTATGGAAAAAACATCACGAAGAGGTCTTATTTCCGAAAAAATGGCATGATTTTGAGAAGACTCAGAAACTAAAAAACCGGCAAGAAATGCTCCTAAGGCAAAAGAAAGTCCCAACTCATAAGTACCAAAAGCAGAAAAAAGACAAAGAAAAATAACTGATAAAAGCAAAATCTCACGAGAGTTTACCGCCATCACCAAATCCAGAATCTTGGGAATGACAAATCTCCCAAAGAAGATAAATAAAAAAAGCAGTCCAATTTTTAAAATAATTAAAAGAAATTGGAAAATGGAAATACTTTCCAAAAAAGCCATCTTTGGCAAAATTAAAAGCATCGGCAAAACTGCCAAATCTTGAACCAAAAGCCAACCAACCATAATCTCTCCCGGTAAAGAATCAATCTCTCCTCTTTCAAAAAGAATTTTGGTTACCACCGCTGTTGAAGAAAGAGAAAAGCAACAAGCCATAAATAAAGAAGAATAAAGGTCAAATCCAAACCGGGGGAAAATTAAAACTCCCAATAAAATAAAAAAAGCAATCTGTATTATTCCTCCAAAAAATGCTATTTTTTTAACTCTATAAATTTTGGCAAAAGAAAATTCAATCCCAAGGGAAAATAAAAGCAGGGCAATTCCAATCTCCGCTAAATTCTCAAGTTCTGTTTTTCTTTGAATAAAATTGAAAACTAACCTCCCCAAAATTAATCCTCCCAAAACATAGCCTAAAATTAAAGGCTGGCGAAGTTTTTTGGCTATAAATCCTCCCAAAAAAGCCAATGCTAAAACCAAAAAAAGATCAAAAATCAAATTTAATTCTGTCATTAACTTAATAATATATTAAAAATAAATTTTTTAAAACTTCAAAAAAAGTTGCCTACTCTTAAGTCAGAAGGAATATCTGTAGAAAATTCGATAAATTTTCCGTTTTCCGGATGATAAAATCCTAAATAAAAGGCGTGTAAAAAGAGTCTTTGGCACCATTTACGATCCTCCCGACTAATTTTTCTTCCTCCATATTTCTGATCGGCAACGAGAGGATAATTAAGATATTTCAAATGAACTCGAATTTGATGAGTCCTCCCCGTCTCTGGCGAAAGTTCAAGAAGAGTAAAAAAGGGCTGATCTTTTCCTAAATCGGGTCTTAAAAAATATTTTAAAACTTTATATCTGGTTTTCGCTTTTTTCCCTCCTGGTAGTACCCCGAATTTTTCCCTATCCCAAGGCAATCTTCCCACAGGTAAAGAAATTTCTCCTTCTTTAGGTTCAACCTTACCGTGAACCAAGGCTAAATATTTTTTCTTTACCTTTCTTTCTTTAAATTGTCTTTGGAGATTGGCAAAAGCCTCAGGAGTTTTTGCAACCAAAAGCAATCCACTTGTTTCCTTATCCAATCTATGAACAATACCTGAGCGGTTTAAAAAATCAGGATAGCCAAAAAATTTCTTTTTTAAATTCCCAAATTTGAGCTTTTCTTCTAACCAATCTTGGATTGTCTTTTCTTTCTTGGTCGTTTCTGCTCTATTCACCACCATACCTGCAGGTTTATCTAAAACCAAAAGAGAATCATCTTCAAAAACAACTTTTGGCTCCATTTCTATCTATTCTAACAAAAATCCGCCACTTTGGCGGAAGAAGAAGAATTGATTATTAACCTAAATAAAAATTCTTAACTACCTCCCTTTTTTCTTTCACAATCAATACACAAGGTTGCCTCCGGCTTTATCATTAGTCTTTCAGTATCTATCATTTTCCCGCAATTTTCGCATATCCCATACCTTCCAATTTTAATTTTAGTTAAAGCCTTTCTTATTTCAATTAACCTTCTATCAATCTCCTTCTTCATTGCCTCAATTCTTGCATGACCAAATTGCTCTGCTGCCTCAGTATCAACAGCGGCGTTATCAAAAATCCTTTCCCGATTAAAAAACGGATCTTCTTTCTCCAAGACATTTTTTCTTTCTTCAAGTTTTTTTTCTTCAAGACGAAGAAATTTTTTTATTGGTTCCAAAACTTTTGCTGGAAAAAAGATCTTCGATCTTATCATTATTTTTTCCTTATAAAAATACTTTTAAAATCTTCTTTAACACTTCTTTCTGATCTTTTATAGAAAAGAACTAAAAACAAAAATGCAAATAGTAAAATCCCTATTATTTCAAAGTATACACCCTTTTTTAAGAAAAATTCAAGAAGGCCAAAAATCATCGAAAAAAAACCAAGACTTAAACAGCCTACAAAACCTGGCTTTCCGCTCTTGTACCAAATAAATCTTCGATAATACTTAGCCAAAAAAATAGACAAAATAGAAAACAAAACGGAAAGAAAGAAAAGATAAAAAAATAACTCCTCCCCATTAGTAATAATTAAACCAAAACTTAAAAATGAAAAAACGAAAAAAAACGGTAAAGAAAGATTATCAAACACTAACCAAAAATCCCATTTCTTTTTTCCTGACCAAAGAAAAGTAATTAATAAAAAAGAAACTAACGCTCCAAAGAAAGAAAAACCAGGCTCTATTCTTAAGGCTAACCACCTAAGGGGATTAAATAAAAGGCGGGGGGTAAAAAGAATATAGAAAAGTCTTGCCCCCAAAATCGATCCCAGGGTTAAAATAACCGTAAAATTTAAAATATCTTCTTCTTGATATTCCTCTTTAAGTCCTTTCCAAATAAAAAAGGAACTTAAAAAAAAGGCAAAGGCGTAAAAAATACTCAATAAGGAAATCATTATTGGGCCAATATTAAAAACTTTGGGAATCATATAATCTTGACAAGTTCATTATAGCATAATATACTTTACTCTTGCATGCTTGAACTACCTCATGCTATTGTAGGAGCTACTTTAGCGACTAAAATTAACAATCCATTTATTGCCCTCCCGGCAGCCTTTCTTTCAAACTTCATCCTTGACCTTCTTCCACATTGGAATCCCCATCTCTACACCGATTTAAAAAATAAAGGAAAAATTTCCAAAAAAAATCTCATAATTGTTTCAGTAGATTCATTTCTTGGATTAATTCTTGGAGTTTTTTTAGCATTCAGGTTTTATCCTAATTTAGATAAAGTTTTTTTAATCTTGGCAGGTTGTTTTTTTGCGGTTATTGCCGACCTTGTTGAAGCGCCTTATTTTTTCTTAAACTCAAAAAATAAATATATCCTAAAATTGATCTCTTTTCAAAGAAATCTTCAATGGAACGCTCCACCCTTTCCGGGGCTTTTAAGTCAACTAATTTTAGTTTCTATCTGTTTTTTTATTCTCTTTTCTTAATTTAACTCCTTACTCTTTCTACGTATTCGCCACTTCTGGTATCAACTAAAATTTTATCTCCCTCGTTTATAAACAAAGGAACCTTAATTTTCAAACCATTATTTAAAGTGGCTGACTTGTAAATATTGGTAGCAGAATCTCCCCTGACTCCTGGCCCGGTTTCGACAACAGTAAATTCCATTTTTGGAGGAAGTTCTAATGATAAAGGCTTCCCATTCCAAAACAAAATCTCCACCTCAACCTCTTCAGAAAGATAAGCAACTTGATCTGAAATGCTTTCTTCAGGAATCTCAAACTGTTCAAAAGTTTTAGGATCTATGAAGTAAAAATTTCTTCCTTCCTGATAAAGATAGCGGAGTTTTCTTTTGATCGTAGAAATCTCCTGAACGCGGGCACCAGAAATAAAAGTTTTTTCAATAATTGCTCCTGTTCTTAAATTCCTAACCTTGACCTTAATATTGGCAGTTCCTCTCCCAAGTTTGACATGTTCGTATTTTAAAACCAAAAAGGGCTCTCCTTCGTCTTCAAAAGTTCTTCCTGCCCGAAGTTCTGTTACTGAAATCATAATCTTTTCCTCCTTTTTAAAAACAGAAATATTTTAGAAAATTTTTAATTGAAACTCAAGAAAAAAAATGGTAAACTTAAAAAGTTTAATAAAAGCCGAGGTGCTGGAATTGGCAGACAGGCGGGTCTCAAAAACCCGTGGTAGGCAACTACCGTGGGGGTTCGACTCCCCCCCTCGGCACTAAAACACCCCAAAATATTTTTATTAAGATGTCTTTTAAAACAAAATCTGGATTTTATTGCTCCCACTGTGGGAAATGGGTTCCTATTTCAGAATCAATGGGAACCCACCATCGTAATCATTGTCCTTTTTGCCTTTGGTCAAAACATGTTGATCTTAAAAAAGAAGGAGACAGAAAATCAACTTGTCAAGGAAAAATGGAACCAATCGGTCTTACCTTTAAAAAACAAAAACCGGATAAATACGGGAAAGAGAAAAAAGGAGAATTAATGATTATTCACTATTGTCAAAACTGCGGCAAAATTTCAATTAATAGAATCGCCGCCGATGATAATCCCCTTTTGCTCAAAATGGTTTTTGAGAAATCCCTAATTTTACCAAAAGATTTAAAAACCAAATTGGAAAATCAAAATATTATCCCTGCCAAAAAAATCGATAGGGAAGAAATTGAAAATCAACTTTATGGAAAGAAATAGAAAAAATTTCATTCTTTTGTTCTTTTAAGTTCCATTCCGTAAAATGAAATTCTATTTGGGAGAAAACGAAGTTTTATAATTCCTGTTGGACCATTCCGATGTTTTGCAATTTCCGCCGTTACATTTTCTGGAACCTCCTCGTCTTCACGATAAAGAAAAATCACTACATCAGCATCCTGTTCAATCGACCCACTTTCTCTTAAATCCGCAAGTCTTGGCCTCGCCCCTCCTCTGACTTCAACTGCTCGCGAAAGTTGAGATACGGCTAAAACCGGAACTTTAAGTTCGCGAGCTAAATTTTTAAGCCCCATCGAAATTTCGGAGACTTCCTGAACTCGGTTTTCTAATTGCCGCCCACGAACCAACTGTAAATAATCAACAATTAAAAGATTAAGACCATGTTCCACTTGAAGTCGCCGCGCTTTAGTTCTCATCTCCAGAACAGAAATTGCCGGTGTATCGTCAATAAAAATTGGGGCTTCGGCTAAAACTCCCATTGCATCAGAAAGTCGAGTAAAATCTTCTTCTTCAAGTCTTCCGGTTTTAAGTTTCCAAGCATCAATATCTGCCTGACGGACCAAAAGACGATCAACTAATTCTTCCTTACTCATCTCAAGCGAAAAAATTCCCACCGGTTCTTTTTCTTCAACGGCAAGATGTCTTGCGATATTTAAAACAAATGCCGTCTTCCCAAGTCCTGGTCGAGCCGCTAAGATAATTAAATTTGATTTTTGTAAACCAGCAAGCATATTATCTAAATCCTTAAAACCAGTCGGCACCCCTCTTAATCCACCTGCCTTTTTATGAAGTTCATCCAAACGATCAAAACTTTCAGCCAACGCATCTTTAACCGGCATAAAAACCTGCTTAAGATGGGCTTGGGAAAGAGCAAAAATCTGCTGCTCTGCTAAATCTAAAGCACTGGCGGCTTCTGTCGATTCATCAAAAGCCTGCTCGGTAATTCTTGAGGCGACAGAAATAAGTTGTCTTTTAGTGTAATGATCTTTAACAATCCTTCCGTATTCCTCGACATTTCCCGCCGTAGGGACAATTGAAGCAAGTTCTGAAAGATAAGCCGCCCCTCCTACTCGACTTAAGTCTTTCTGTTTTTTCAATTTCTCGGTCAGGGTCACAATATCAACTGGTGAACGCTCCTCATATAAAGAAAGAATAGCCTTAAAAATGCAACCATTTTTCTCATCGTAAAAATGCTCTGGCCGCAAAAATTCTGCAACGGCAACAATAGCATCTTTGTCAATCAAACAGGCACCAATGACAGACCTTTCTGCTTCGTCTGAGTGAGGCGGAATTCGAACTTCAGCCATTTTTCCTCTCTAAAATAACAATTTTAGTCTCCCCTGGGAGACTGTCTCGTGTAATTGAAAGTTTTGGCAAAACCTCTCCTTTCTCCCCTACCTCCCTCAAGAAATCCTCCAAGGTTGACATTTTCCCAAAAATCTCCTGAGAAAGATCAGGAAAATTATAATGCATAGGAATAACAATTTTTGGCTCAATTTGGGAAATTACCTCTCCTGCTTCTTTTGGCCCAATTGTATAAACTCCTCCAACGGGTATAAGCAAAACGTCTACCCCATCAAGTTCTTCAATCTGTCGATCATAAAGTTGATGCCCTAAGTCACCTAAATGACAAACTCTTATCCCATCCATTTCTATTAAGTAAATTGTGTTTTTACCACGTTCAAAACCCTTTTTCTTATCATGAAATGAGGAAATCCCAAAAATCGAAACATCCTCAATTTCGTATTCTCCCGGACCATCAACTATAAAAGGCGACCCTAAAACTGAATCCTTCTGGTTATGATCAGCATGATTATGGGAAATGGTAATAATATCTGCTTCAACTTTAGGAAATTTTATTCCTGTAGATTCTTTGGAATATGGATCGGTAACAACAACCGCTTTCTTTCCTTTAATTTTAAAAGACGAATGCCCAAGATAAGAAATTTCCATTTTTCTTAGATATAAGAATATCATAAATTGCCTTCCCTTGACAAGAACTCCTTTTTACGATATATTTATGTCCGCCATTATGACAAAAGAGGCTTTAATTGCTATTTTTGTTGGCTTTGCCTTAGGATTAATTGTTACCTTTGGGATTTGGCAAGCCAATAAGACCCTGACTGCTACCAAAAAACAAACCATCCAAGAAGAAAGTCTTGCGCCAGAGGAAGGAAAAACTACCCCTGAAAAAGAACCCTCTCCTACCCCATCCTCTTTTTCTCTTATTATCTCCAAGCCTGAAGATGAAAGTATCGCCAATAAAACGCCAATTACTGTTTCTGGAATAACCGAACCCAACGCTCAGGTAGTAATTATTGGCGAAAAAGAAGAAAAAATTACCGAAGCCGACGAAAGTGGGATTTTTACTTCAGAAATATCTTTAGTTTCCGGAGTAAACGAAATCACAATTACTGCCTTTTCCGAAAAGGGCGATGAGGTTTCAAAAACCCTAAACGTTGTTTACTCTACACTAGAAATTTAATGAAAAACAAAAATTTTTTAAAGTTTAGCCAAAAAATTTTCTCTAAAATCCCCTGGTTATTGATAATTATCAATTTAATATTTATTGATTGTGGCTTTTTAAAAGTAAAAGCCCAAACTCCCACTCCGAAAGCAACAGAATCAGCAGAAATTTCAAATGAGGAAATAAAAGAGAAAATTCAAGAAAGAATTGAGCAAGTAAAAAAAGAATCCAAAAAGAGGGCATTTTGGGGAATTTTAAAAGAAATTACAAATTCAACTTTGATTCTTACTAATGACTCAAGGGGAGAAAAAATAATAAAAACAGGTATCAATACTCAATTTTTAAAAACTGGAGGAAAAGAAATCAAAATTACAGATCTTGAAATTGGTAATTTCATTATCGCCTTAGGATATTGGCAAGAAAACGGAACTTTGGAAGGGAAAAAAATAATTTCCTCAACCGAAACTCCAAAAGCAGCGTTGCGCCGGTATGCAATCTATGGAAAAATATCAGATATTTCTAAAGAAGAAAAAGTTCTTTCAGTCATTCACCCAATCAAAAGTGAAATAGTCTACGAGGTTAAAATAACAGAAAAAACTATTATTACTGAAAAGACAGAAGAAGAGAAAATAAAAAAGGTTGACTTTACGAAACTAGCAATTGATAAACGAATTGTGGCTGTTGGCACAAGAGAAAAAGGCAGCGGAACTCTTACCGCTAAAATTATTCATATAATTCCCGAAAAAACAAATCTCCCCGAGAAAAACACCCCTACCCCGGAAAGTAAAACTCCTACTCCTTAAAAAATAATAAAAATTAAAAATCTTGCCTCTCCCCTATAAAAGGTGATATGATTAAAAAAATGAAGAAAACTAAATTTCAACCTGTTAAAGGAACAAAAGATTTTTATCCCCAAGATTTGGCTTTCCAAAATTTTCTATTCGAAAAAATGAGAAAAGTTTCTCAAAAATTTGGCTACCAGGAATATGAAGGCCCAATTTTGGAACCCTTAGAACTTTACGCCGCCAAGTCTGGCGAAGAATTGGTAAAAAAACAAACTTTTATTCTAATTGACCGAGGCGGTAGAAAACTGGCGCTAAGACCGGAAATGACCCCTACCTTAGCCAGAATGGTTGCCCAAAAACAATCTCAAATCCCTAAACCAATTCGTTGGTTTTCAATTGGCCCTCGTTTCCGCTACGAAAAACCCCAAAAAGGAAGGTTAAGAGAATTCTACCAGTGGGATGTTGATATTTTAGGTTCTGAAGCTCCTGAGGCAGACGCGGAAGTTATTGCTTTGGCTTGCGAATTCTTCAAAAGTGTTGGCCTCACCCCAAAAGAGGTAAAAATTAAAATTAATGATAGAAAGTTAATGGAACAAAAATTATCTTTAATTGAAATCCCCAAAACAAAAATTCAGGATGTTTTTCGCATAATTGACAAAAGACAAAAAATAAATGAAAAAGAATGGAAAAATCTCCTCTTGGGAATTGGTTTAAACAATCTTCAAATCAGGGATCTTGAGGGAATTTTAAAAGACCTAGATTTCAGCCAAGAATCAGAAAGTTTAACCCGAATTTTTTCGACCCTTTCTGATTTAGGGGTTTCTGAATATGTTGAATTTGACCCAAATATCGTCCGTGGTCTTGATTATTACACCGGCGTAGTTTTTGAGGCTTGGGAGAAAGAAGAAGAATTTAGAGCAATTTTAGGGGGAGGAAGATACGATAATTTGGTAGAAATTGTTGGAAGGGAGAAAATTCCAGGAGTTGGTTTTGCTGCCGGCACTGCCGTTATTGAGGAAGTTTTGAAAAAATATAAAAAACTCCCCGACCTTCCTCTAACCAAAACTAAGGTTCTGGTAACCGTCTTTGCCGAAGGATTATACCGAGACTCACTTTTAATTTCCAAAAAACTAAGAGAAGCCGAGATAGAAACCGAGATTTATCCTGAACCAGTAAAAATTGAAAAACAATTAAAATACGCCAACCAAAAAGAAATTCCCTTTGTTTTAATTCTCGGACCAGACGAGATTACGAATAATAAGGTTACTGTTAAAAATATGAAGAATGGGGAACAAAAAACAATTCCCCAAAATGAACTTCTGGAATACTTTAATTAATCTGCCCATGCCAAAAAAACGCTTACTTGCCTATTCCCTTCTTACCCTTAGTTCAATCATTTGGGGAATTGCTGGCCCAGTCATAAAACATACTCTCCAATTTATTCCTCCTTTTACTTTCCTCTTCTGGAGATTTTTGCTTTCCTCTTTAATTTTTTTACCTTCGTTTTTCGTCTTAGTTAAAAAAGAAAAAGAAAATCTCAAAACTCTTTTGCCAATTATCCCTTTAGGGTTTTTGGGTATTCCCCTTTGTTTAACTTTTATCTTTCTTGGTTTTGAAAGAACCACTGCCCTAGATGGATCAATTCTCTCCTCTCTTGCCCCAATTTTTATTGTCTTGGCAGGAGTCTTATTTTTAAAAGAAAATGTCTCCAAAATTGAATTGCTTGGACTTACAATTACCATAAGCGGTTTAATCGTAATGGTTTCTCAGCCACTTTTGGAAGAAGGAGGATTTAACCCAAAAAATATTCTTGGAAACATTTTTATAGTTACCTCCAATGTTGTCTGGACAACCTATGTAATTTTCTCAAAAATTGAATTCAAAAAACATTCGCCTTTTATAATTACCGCCGTTTCCTTTTTTACCGGAGTAGTCGCCATTTTCCCCGTCGCCTTAATTGAACAACTAACTATTATTGATTGGCAAAAATCAGTTTATATTTCTCCTCAACCTCTTTTTTATATAAATCCCAAAGGTTTAGAAGGGCTTTTATACATGACATTTCTTTCCTCGGCAGTTGCCTATTTTGCCTTTGAAACCGGACTTCGCCTAATCGAGGCTTCAGAAGCCACTCTTTTTGCCTATCTTCAACCAATTTTTGCTATGCCGGTGGCAATCTTTTGGCTTAAAGAAAAAATTACCCTCCCTTTTATTATTGGTGCAATTATTATTACTTTTGGAGTTTTTCTTTCCGAATTTTATCGTCCAAAACTGAATAGGTTACGAAACATTTGAGACTTTTAGGGAAGAAATCTTTTTTAGTAACGAAGCTAATTTAGATTAGAGGTAATTAAATTCTTCGAAGAGTTTGGTTTAAAACCAACTCAAAAAGCCTTTGGATTTTCTAAGACAACATTAGGAAAGAGAAAGATTAAGCCTTTATTGGATGAATACTGTAAATGAATATCAAAACTTAGCCTTAACTAATATTAATCTTTTAGAAGTCTCCCCAAAGTCTCAAATGTATGCGACCTGTACAAAATTTGCTTTAAAGAAAGACAAATGATAAAATAAAAAACAATGAAAGATGGAATTCACCCAAAATGGTATCCTGAAGCAAAAGTCACTTGTTCCTGTGGCGCAAGTTTTACCGTGGGTTCAACAAAGCCCGAAATCCATGTAGAAATTTGCGCTAATTGTCATCCCTTCTTTACTGGAGAAATAAAATATGTCGATACCGCCGGAAGAGTAGAAAAATTTCAGGAAAAACAAAAAAAGGCTTCTCCTCAAAGTCTAATTAAGAAAAAACAGAAAAAAATTCTTAAAAAAATGAAAAAAGAGAAAGAGGAGGAGGACCGCCCCAAAACCCTAAAAGAAATGCTACAAAAAGGTCTTGGAAACAAAAAATAAAAGATCTTTATTAAACTTCTATTCCTTTTAAAAATATGAACAAAGACGTTGCTATTTTAGAAATTCGTCCGGGAGCCGGCGGTAAAGAAGCCAATCTTTGGGCTAAGGATCTTCTTCGAATGTATACCCGCTTTGGTAATTTACATGGTTTTAAAGTCAGCCAAATTGACGAAGGAGTAATTAAAATCCAAGGCACAAATGTTTTCGAAAAGTTAAAAAATGAAGCCGGGGTTCATCGAGTTCAAAGAATCCCCCAAACCGAACGCTATGGCCGAATTCATACCTCAACAGCAACGGTGGCGGTTCTTCCAGAAATTACCGAAACCCAAATCCAGATTAATCCTTCAGATATAGAATGGCAATTTTTCCGTGCCTCAAGCCAAGGAGGACAAAATGTTCAAAAAGTTTCAAGCGCCGTTCGACTCCGCCATCTCCCAACAGGAATTGTTGTCTCAAGCCAACAAGAAAGAACCCAAGAGCAAAATCGAAAACTTGCCTTGGATTTACTTCGAGCCAAACTTTGGGAACAGGAAGAACTTAAAAAAGAACAAACTATTGCCGGCTATCGTTCAAGTATTGGCCGCGGCATGCGGGCGGAAAAAATCCGCACCTACAATTTTCCCCAAAATAGAGTCACCGACCACAGAATAGGCAAATCTTGGAAAAATCTAGAACGAATTATCGAAGGAGAACTAGAACCAGTAATTCAAGAGTTAACCCTCAAACTCGGTTAAAACTGTCTTAACTTTTTTCTCTTCTCCTCTTCTCCAAATAGTCAACTCAACCGTTTCTCCTACCTTTTTGGAGGATATTAGTTTTGCCAAACCGCCTTTTTCTTCAGAAATTCTTTTCCCATCCATATGGGTTAAAATATCACCCGCTTTTATCCCTGCCTTGTCAGCCGGAGAACCAGAAACCACCTCAATCACATAGGCTCCCTCGGGAACCTCATTTAAGATTGCTACCTCTTTAGAAATCATTCGGTAGCGAACACCCAAAAATGGCCTTGAAAATTGACCGGTTTTCTGGAAATTGTCAATTGATTCCTTAACAATATTTATAGGAAGAGCAAAACCAATATTTTGCCCCTCCAAAGAAACGGCAACATTAACTCCAATTACCTGCCCTACGGAATTTAAAAGTGGCCCCCCTGAATTTCCAGGGTTTATGGCAGCGTCTGTTTGAATAACATTATCAAGTTGCTCAACATAACCCTCAAGCGGAGAACCGGCGGTAATTGATCGACCAATACCAGAGATAACTCCGGTTGTTACCGTATGGCGAAATTCTCCTAAGGCCGTCCCAATAGCAATAACAAATTGACCAACCTTAAGTTTTGAAGAATCTCCCAACTCTGCCGGCTTAAGACCAGAGGCGTCAATTTTTAAAATTGCGATATCATTTGCCGGATCACGATAAATTTTTTTAACCTCATAAGTTTTATCATCTTTAGTAATTACCTTATATTTTGCCGAAGCGTCAGAAACAACATGTTTGTTGGTAACGATTAAACCATCCGAAGAAATAATAAACCCTGTGGCGATATCTTGTTCAATTTTTTGTTCTTTTTCCCGGGGAAAACCAAAGTAAAAGGGGAAAAGGCCAAAATTAGGAAATTCTATAGTTCGTTGAGTTTTACTGACTCCGATAGTAACCACTGAGGGAGAAACTCTCTCGGCAACGTCAATAACTACCGATTCCTCATTTAAAATCCGTTGGGTCTCGGTAGAAACTCGAAATCCCTTTTCTTCCTCCCTAGGAAAGAATTTATCTAAAATCCGATAGCCAAAAATTCTATCAGAAATCGCCCCTCCTAAAACAGCAGCAAAAATCACAGTTGCCAAAGAAATAATAATCAAAATCTTTCTAATTTTTCTCATAAAATATAGCAAAGAAAATAATAAATTAATAACCCCTATCTGTCAAGATTTCTAGCGCCTTTTCAAACTGAGGATCTTTAGTCTGATCTTTTTCATCCATTTTAACTTCATAATCAGGCTTTATTCCTTCCTTATCAATATTGCCCCCTGAAGGCAAAAGCCAACGGGCAACAGTAATATGGAGTCCTGAGCCGCCAGAAAATTCCTCTGCTTCCTGAATTGTCCCCTTACCAAAAGTTTTTTCTCCAATCAATCTTGCTCTCCCATGCTCCCTCAGAGAACCGGCAACAATCTCAGAAGCAGAGGCCGAACCTTGATTAATCAAAACTACTAAGGGATCACTCAAAAGCCTCCCTTTTCGATTTACAGAAAAACTTTCTACTTCCCGACCCTGACTTTTTTCCTGTTTAACTACCACTCCATCTTTTAAAAATTCTGAAGCAATAAAAACTGCCCCATCCAAAAATCCACCAGGATTATTTCTTAAATCTAAAACTATCCCCTTAAAATCTGGATTTTTAACTTTAAAATCTAAAATTTGATCGACTGCCTCATTCCATTCTTGATAAGTCCTTTCACCAAAACGAAGAAGTTTAAGATAGGCAATATTGTCCTTGAAAGAAATTTCCACGCTTTTAACCACTATCTTCTGGCGAATTAAATCTACCTCAAATTCTCCTTTCCCTTCGCGAAACATTGTCAATTTTACTTTTGAGCCCTGAGGTCCACGTATTAAACTAACCACCTCCGACAAATTCATCCCTGCAGTTTCTTTATCAACTTTTTTCTCCTCATCTTTAATCCTTAAAATTAAATCTCCACTTTCTATACCTGCTTCTTCTGCCGGTGATCCTACCAAGGGAGCAATTACCGCTACTTTTGAGTCTTTAAATCCAAGTTGAATTCCCACCCCTTCAAATGCTCCTGCTAAATCTTCTTTAGATTGTTTCTGTTCTTGAGGAGGCAAAAAAACAGTATAAGGATCACCAAGCGAGGAAACCATCCCCGTAATTGCCCCATACACCATTTTTTGCGGGTCTATTTTAGACTTATCAAGATAATTGCTTTCAAGTTTATCCCATACTTGCCAAAAAAGAGAAAAGGAAACATCTTCTTTTCCTGGAGGCAATTGTCTTTCGATGCTTAACTTCGGTTTTGCATTTTCGAAAGAAAAAGACAATTTCCTTTGACCTAAGTAGAATCCGCTAGCAAAGGAAACAATTAAAAAAGAAATTATTATTATTGTCTTTCTTACCTGAGAAAGAGTCATTCTAATTTTCATTTTAAGGCTCCAAAGGAAACAATAAAAACCTTTCTTCTCCCGAAAGCAAACTTTCCTCTCCTTTTCTTTTTTCTATCTCCTGCCAAATCTCCTGATCAATCTTCCCATTTTCATCCCCAAAAGAAACAATGGCTATTTCATCTACTTCCACTTCCTGAGGGAATCTCCCTCCTACTAAACCAGCCACCCCTAATGCTTCTGCCTTATAAATAATCCCTAAGGGAATTTCCCCTTCCAAAACAAGAATTTTATCTTTTGCCTCACTCCCCAAACTAAAAATACCCGCTTTTTCCTCTTTTTTGCTTAAAATATCTAAAATACCTAAGACTTTCTTCCCTTTCCCAAAACTTCCCTCAATTCTTTTGCCATTAAATTCTAAGACTAAAGAATTTTCTTTTATCTCCTTTACCACTCCCGGGAAAGGACTGAGAAATTCCTTTTTTTCAAAGCCAATTTTAATCGTTAAAATCCCCTCTTTGGAAATATTTACCACTGTTCCCTTAACCGGACTCTTAAAGACCTTTGCTCTTCCAAAAAGACCTTTTTTTACCGCAATGATCCGCCCCTCTTCAACCCTTTCTCCTATGGAAACCGTAAGAAAACGACTTACTATATTGGGAGAAACTGAAAAAAAGGCGGCTAAATTAAATTCCTCAATTATTTCTTCTTCTTCCACCGCCAAGACCATATCTTTTAAAATCTTATCTCCCTCGTTTACTAAAAATTTTACCTTTTGAGAAAAGGTCAAAGGGAAAGAGCAACTAGAAAAGGCAGGTTCTTTCATTTTATTCCAGAAACAAACGGAAGAAGAGATAAATAACGCGCCCTCTTTACTGCTTTTGAAAGTTTACGTTGATGCTTTGAACATAAAAAGGTTCGTGATCTTGGAAAAATTCTCCCCCGTTCACTTATAAATTTCAAAAGGACGTCTTTCTCCTTCCAATCAGGATTGCTGTTTTTTTGACAAAAATAACAATTTTTCGCCTGCTTAGAAACTGCTCCTAGGCGTCTTCCTGACGACTTCTCTGTCATAAATATTTAGAAATTAAAATGGTATATCGTCCTCCCCTCCCCCCTCTTCATCGCTTGGCGATTGAGGGGTATTACTTGAAGGACTTGGAATTTCTCCGGCGCTTTCCTCCTCTGAACCTAAGGATTCTCCACCTTCTTGAGTTTCCTCAACATTTCCTGTAGCTTGATTCGTTTCAAGATCGGCAACTACCTCTTCGCCTCCTTTTTGACTTTCTTCTGATTTTACTTCGGGTATTGCCCCCTCTTCTTCGGTTGCTCGTCGACTATCTAAAATAATCATGTCTTCCGCAACTATTTCTGTTGCCTGCTTCTGTCCTCCGTCTTGAGTAGCCCAAGTTCTTGTCTGTAGTCTTCCTTCAATATAAACTCTTCTCCCTTTAAATAAAAGTTGAGCACAAAGTTCGGCTAATTTATTCCACGCCACTATTCTATGAAACTCTGTTTCCTCTCTTTTCTCTCCTCCTTCAGTCAACCATGTGCGATTAGTTGCCAAACCGAAAGTGCATACTGCTGTTCCCTGAGGAGTGTATCTTAACTCCGGATCACGGGTTAAATTCCCAATTAACAAAACCTTATTCAAACTTCTCGTTGCCACGACTTTTTCTTTTTCACCTCCTTTACTCCACCTTTACCAAAAGATACCTTAAAATCTTCTCATTTATGCGTAATTTTTTCCTAATTTCAGATAAGGTCTCGGGTAAAAGTTCCAAATTAAAAAGAAAATAAAATCCCTCGCTAAATCTCTTACCTCCCCTTTTAATAGTATAAGCCAATTCTTTCTTTCCCCATTCAATTATCTTCCCAACCTTACCTTCTTTTTTATCAATCAAATCTTCTATTCCTTTAATTACCTCTTCTCTCTCTTCTTCTTTTAACTCAGGGCAAAGAATTATTGCCAGTTCATAATTCCGCATACGCACAAGTATAACAGATAATCAAAAATTAGTAAATACCAACTTTAAACTCGACAACCTCGCCATCAGCAATCTGATAATTTCTCCCTTCAAGTCTTATTTTACCAAATTCTCTTGCCTTAGCCCAAGATCCAATTTTAACTAAATCCTCAAAAGAGCAAACTTCAGCCTTTATAAAATTTTTAGCAAAATCGCTATGAACCTTTCCCGCCGCCTCAACTGCTGTCTGCCCAGCCTTTAAAGACCATGCCCGGACCTCTTTTCCTCCTTTAATGGTGTAAAAAGTAATCAGCCCCAAAGCCTTATAAGCCTCCTTAATTAATCTTTCAAGAGCAGATTCCTCAATTCCTAACTGTTTTAAATATTCCTTTTGTTCATGAAGAGAAAGTTCTGCCAATTCCATTTCTAATTTCGCGCAAATAATTATAGGCCGGACACAATTTTCAGCGGCCGCGTAATTTTGTGTCCAAATTTCTAAATTCCCTAAACCCAATAAATCAGGAGTATTTTTTTCTCTCAACTGCTCCTCATCAACATTTAAAACATAAATTGTCGGTTTCTTTATCCCTCCAAGTTCCAATTCTAAATTAACAATCTCAATATCTCTTCTTGGATCAACGGTTTCATAAAAATGAGAAACATCGGAATTTTCAAAAACTCGAACTACATGGCAAATTGCGTCAACTTCTCTTATCTTTGCCAAAAACTGATTCCCAAGCCCTTCTCCTTTATGGGCATCTTTAACCAAACCGGCAATATCAATAAAAGTAACCGTTGCCGGAGTTAACTTTTCAGGCTTAATTATTTCTCCAAGTTTTTCCAATCGCTCATCGGGTAAAGGAACTACTCCTTCATGGGGCTCAATGGTAGTAAAGGGGTAATTTGCCACTTGTGCAATCTGCCTTGATAAAAGAGCGTTAAATAAAGTAGATTTACCCGCGTTAGGCAAACCAACAATCCCTACAGAAAGGTTTGACATAAGTCTGCAAAAATACCTAAAAACCTTTTTCTCCTCTTAAAAAATTCAATAAAAATCGGTGCCTTTCAATCTTGTTATTAAGTTTATTATAACTTAATATTAATGAAATTTCCTCAAAAATCAGTCGGTTGGTAAGTTTAAAAAGAATTTAATGGTTTCCTTGAACTCCTTAACGCCTCCAAAAAAAACTCAAGAATTGAAACTTGCTGACCAACATCCCAAACTTGAGGAAGTATTAAATCAGATATTTTAAAAACACCGCCATTCCCTTTTAGACTTAAACCAAGACGATTGGAAAAAACCTGCCATTGATCAGGAGGCGAGTAAACCGCCGCGTCTGCTTTCCTTTGAACTGCATCTTCCTGAAGATAGCGCAACAAAACAAATTTATCCTCTTCGCGAAAAAACCAAACTTCCCCTCTTTTTTTTAAAGGTTGATTTTCCGGTTCAGTCATAAAATTCCCCCCATCATCCAAAAGATTTAGAAGTCCTTTTTTTAATTCTTGTTTTAAAGAAACCACATCTTTGCCTTCACCGAAAAAAAATTTAAGTACTTCACGAAACATAAATTTATTTATACCACAAAAACTATCAATTATAATATAACTTATGAAAGTTGTCGTTTTAGGTCATATCTGTATTGATAAAAATACCAACGGGAATCTCACCTATGTAGGACCGGGAGGTCCGCCGTTTTTTATATCAAGAGTTTTTAAAACACTTAAAAATTGCTCGCTGACGATTATTTCTCCTTACGGTCATGATGGCCAAAAATATTTTCGAAAACTCAATCTTTACCCCAAAAAACCGCCGGCAAGGAAAACTTTGATCTATGAAAACTTTTTTCTCAACGGCAAACGTGTCCAAAAGGCCTACAACCGTCAACAGGCCCAACCCATCAACCTAACGCCTCAAATAAAAAAAATTATCAGCCAAGCGGAAATTTTCTTTCTTACTCCTCTTTTACCCAATTATTCAATTTCTTATCTTCAAGGTGTAAAAGAATTATTAAAGAAAAATTGCCTAAAAATTTTACTACCTCAGGGTTATTTTCGAGCCTTTAGTAAAGAAAACCAAGTTTATCAAAGAAATTTTATTGAAGCCGAGGCGATTCTTCCTTTTTTTGATTTTATCATTTGTTCAAATGAAGATCATCAAAAGATTTTCTCTTGGGTTAAGATTTGGACCCAAAAAACCAAAGTAATTATTACTTTAGCCGAGAATGGCGCCTTTTTCTTTTGTCAAAGAAAAAAACTGTTTGTCCCTACTCAAGCGGTAAAAAAAGAAGAAATTATCAATTTTATAGGTGCCGGTGACACCTTTACCGCCGCTTTTGCCTATAAGTATTTTTTAACTGGCAAACTCAAAAAATCACTAGTTTTTGCTCATCGCCTTGCCCGCCAAAATCTTTTTTGTTTACCCAACCAACCCCTCCTTTTAAACCCCAAAGATGCCTTCAAAATTAAATCCAAATCCTTTTAAAAAATCTTCTGATATCTACAAATCACCTCCATTTAACAATCCTTCCAAGCGTTTAATTTCTGAATCATCCAAAAATCCGCAAGATTTTACTAATCCAAGCCACTTCCCAAATACCTTTTCTCTTGATTCTTCCGAATTTCCTCCATAAAAATCAAAAATTAATCCTAAAAAAAATTTTAAATCATCCTCACTTGCCTCACGATATTTAACCTCTAAACCACCACTTTCCATATTTTGGAATAAAAGGGCAAAATCCGGATTTCCATAAGCCTTATTACCCCCCAAATCTCTATCAGCAAATGGCTGACGAGCAAAATACTGAATTCTTTTATAATCAACACCGCCACAAAAAGAACACAAAGCAGTGCTACGCAATTTCTCTTTACCATCTTCACCGATTTCAAAAACTTCCTCAACCAAAAAACAGCCCGCCTTTAATTCATAAGATTCTCCTTGTAATAATCTTTCTTTCATATATTTATATTTAAAAATAAAATTTTTTGGGGGGGGCGGAGACGATTTTAGTCTTCTTCTTTATTCCGCCACCCCCCTGTTAAAGGTTAGTTATTAAGGAATATAACCCTTAACTCCCCAGACAAAAACTCTTCTAGTCAACAAATCTTCATCTTTCCAACACTCTCCCTCTTTTATCAAAATCTCTCCGTTTTGCCCTCTGATAGGACCGCAAAAAATGCCAATTTTAGAAGCAACATCTTCTCCCTTTTCCCGTGCCTCATTTTCGCGTCTGGCAAATTCCGCAGCCATATTAAGGGCTTTTTCTTTTATTTCAGAAGGAATTTCCAAATGCCAGCCCTCAAGACCAACCATGTCGGCGCCGAAACCGCCGTAGAAAGTACTATTACCTTTCCACTCATTGGCAAAAATCTTTTCGATTGTCTTAATGAAAAAAGGTCCCCAACGCCAAGTCGTGGAAACAAGGGCACAATCAGCACCAAACCGGCTGACATCCATGCCGTAACCTACGGCAGGGACACCTCCATCACAGGAAGTCTTTGCCGAATCGGGGGTATCCGCCATCTGGCGGATTAGATCATACCCCCCATCTACAAATGTTTGGGCTCCCTCCACTTCTCCTTCTGGGTCGCGCCAACTACTTAACCAAATGACAGTGTTTAAATCTGGAAGAGATGCCAAATCTTCGCGCCCAGATTCCAAAAGCCCGCGCTGCAATCCTAAAGTAAAGGCGTTGATGCCTCGGATGGGTTCGGGAATCGGATGCGTCCCAACAGTTCCTACTTTGTGGTACCCCATCAAGCCAGCGACATAGCCTGCAACATATTCGGCATCTTCCATCCTAGCAAAATACCAGTTCATATTTGAACTTGTCTTGTACCCCGAGCAATGCTCAATTGCAATGCCTGGGAACTCGTTAGCAACCTCCAAAGCAAAATCCATCTGACCGAAAGTAGTCGCAAAAATCAACTCAAACCCCTTTTGGGCGAAATCGCGCATGATACGGCCCGAGTCAGGACCGTCACCCGCACGCTCCACCCACACAACCCGAAGATTTCTGGCGTTGCCTAAGTCTATAAGGTAACTGTTACTCTTATCCTCTAAAAGTTTTCCTCCTTGAGAAAGATAATACTCCTTTACTTCCTGAATACCCCTACAGCCAGCGGCTGTCCAACCGTTATCGCCGCACTCCCAAAGTAGCAGGAATGCGGCTTTAACTTCCGGCTCAACCGCCTTAACCGACGACGGGCCCACCAGAAGCATCATTGCAATGGTGAGGGTAAAAAGAACCAGAATATACAGTTTTCGATTCATTTTTTTCTCCTCCTAAACAAAAAATAAAAAACTAAGGTTCTCCTAAAAAACTAAAAACCAAGCAAATTTTCGATATCCCTCACCTCCTTCTTTAGGTTAATTAAAAACTTTTATCTTTGATCAACTCCTAATCTAAAAACAAAAAATCAAATTTAATTTGCCAACTTCAACTTGTTAAAGAGCCAAAATTTTAAAACTTAGGCCTTTTTTATCCCAGCGCTTTCGCCAAGAAAAAAACCTAAGTCAAATTTTTCCACAAAAAATCCCGCTTCATGCGGGATTAAATTACCATAAAAAACAATTTTTAATAACGACAAAATTCTTCTCATTTTTTACCGTTAGTTCATTCATTGCCCTTAAACGGTAAAAGGGTTATAACGCTGTTATTTTAATTTTAAAACCCAAAAAATTTATTTGTCAAGTACCAATTTCTTAAAAATTAGAATTTTTAAATATTGGTATTTCCTCAAGCCAAACTAAATTTTCAATTTCTTCAAACTGCTCTCCTTGTTTTAAAACTGCTATTAATTTTACCGGCGTAGCTCCCACTATTTCCATTAACTTTTTCATCATTCTCATTGTTACGCCGGTAGAAACAACAGTATCAATTACTATCACTTTTTTCCCTTTAATAATTTCAGCATCTTTACTATCAATTACCAAGGGTTTAACATGTTTTGGAAAATAAGAAAGTGGCTTTAAAACAATTGGCTTAATCATATAGGGGCGAACGCTTTTGCGACAAACAATAAATCTTTTATGCCCAAGCCTTTTGGCAACTTCATGAACTAAAGGAACAATTTTAACTTCCAAAGCTACTAAATAATCAAATTTTATATCTTTTATCTTCTCGGTTAAAACCTCTGCTAATTTTTCCACCAATTCCACATCTCCTAAAACAGAAAAATTCGCTAAACGAGTTTTTTTACTAATATAACTTAAAGGCAAATGACGCGTTAAACCGCAAATTTTTAAAGTATATTCTTCTTTACTCATTTAAACTAAAAAATAATTTTAAGCCGGGGTGAGATAAAATTAACTAAATTCCCGCTGGATCCCTTAATTTGGATCCGGTATAAATTATTCCCCCGCCAAATAGTTAAATCTCCTGATTGAAGATATTCGAAAGAAGGAGAACGAGTTGTTAATTCGCTACCATCAACCGCCCTTTTATTTGAAACATCATAAATTCTAATATAAGAAGGATCAGAGGAAAGATAAGACTGAAGGGAAACCTCAAAACGAACAGCCTTGGCACCTTGATAATCAGCCAGATCAAAATAAAAATCAGTCCCTGCAATATCAATCCAGGAGGTATTTGAAGTAGATCCACTAGAACCAATGGTTATATAAAAAATTTTAGGAGAAGAAAAAGTTTTTTCTGCTTTTGGAGTTGGGGTGGTTATTTCGCTCGGCGCTAAATAAGCCAATTTTGAAATTCTTTCTTCAATATAATCTTTACACCAAGAAGAACAATCCTCCTCTTTTGAAGAAATAAAGACAGTAGTTGGTGTTGGTGTTTCAGAAGTCGTTTGGGCAAATTCGGTAATTTGTGGTTCTTTCTTTTGCTTTAAAACCAAGAAAAAATCCAAAAATAACAAGTTTAAAATCATCAATCCCCCTGCTACCCAAATTGTAAAATTAAAAAACCTCCCCTGCATAAATAATTCAATTATTTAAACTAATAATCATATATCAATATATGATTATTAAAGCTCTTAGTTTAATTAATTGAATTGATCAAAAAGCTTTAAATTCTCCAATTTTTTTAATCTTATTAATTTTTAAATTTTACTTATAATTTTTCAATTTTTAATATTATTTATATGTCATTCAAAAAACCTCTAATTTACCCCGCTTTTTTTAAAATTCCTATTTTTCTTTTTATTACCGGACCAGAAGGAGTATCTTCAATAATAAAACCAAGATTTTCAATCTCTTTTCTTATTCTATCTGCCTCATCCCATTTTTTTTGTTTTCTTAAATCTTCTCTTTTCTCTACTATCTCCATAATTTCTTGAGGAATTGATTCTCTTTCTTGATCTTTCAATGCCTTTTCTAAATCTAATCCCAAAACTTTATCAAAATCCAAAATTAAATCTAGTTTGTCAGGATCAGGAATATTTGATTTTGCCATCTCCCAAACCACTGCTAAGGCCTCAGGAATATTTAAATCATTGTTTATTTTCTCCTGAAATTTTCTCCTGAAATTTTCAATTTTTTCAAGATCAACCTCCGAGATAACCTCTCTTCCCTTTCTCCATCCTCTAACCATTTCTTCTAACTTCCAATAAGCAGTTTGGGCGGCTTTAAGCCCCTCCCAAGTAAAATTCATTTTCAAGCGATAATGAGATGTTAAAAAAAGATAGCGAAGAGCCAATGGTTCAAATCCCTTATCTTCAACATCCTTTATCCAAAAAAAGTTTCCCAAAGATTTACTCATTTTCCTTCCCTCAACCATCATAAATTCATTATGAAACCAATATTTAACAAAGGGTTTTCCCGTTGCCGCTTCTGCTTGGGCAATTTCGTTGGTATGATGAATAGGAATATGATCAATTCCACCGGTATGAATGTCAAAAGTCTCACCTAAATATTTCATCGCCATTGCCGAACACTCAATATGCCAACCCGGAAAACCAACTCCCCACGGAGAATTCCACTCCATATCTCTTTTTTGATTTTTTGGAGAAAATTTCCAAAGAGCAAAATCGGTGGGATTTCTTTTCCCTGAAACCATCTTAACCCTTGCCCCAGCCAAAATCTTATCCCGCGGCATACCAGCCAATTTCCCATAATCTGCAAGTTTTGCCGTATCAAAATAAATCCCGTCCCCGGAAATCTTATAAGTAAAACCTTTTTCTTCAAGTTTTTTAATTAATTCAATCATTTCTTTTATATGATCGGTAGCATAAGCAATAATATGAGGCTTTAAAACATTTAATTTATCCATTACTTCGAAAAATTCTTTAGCATAAATTTTGGCAATCTCCCAAGCAGTTTTTCTTTCTTTTTTGGCTTTCTTCTGAAGTTTATCCTCCCCGGTATCGGCGTCTGAGGAAAGATGACCAACATCGGTAACATTTTCAACTTGCTTAACCAAAAAACCATTGTATTCCAAGGTTCTTCTTAACAAATCGGTATTAACATAGGTCCGCATATGACCAATGTGGGTGTGATCATAAGCAGTTATCCCGCAGGTATACATCCCAACATAAGGAGGATTTATTGGTTTAAATTCTTCAGTCTTTCTTGACAAAGTGTTATAAATCCTAAACATCTAAATTATTTTATTTACCTAAAATTATATCTCCTTTTTCCCAAAAATTAAAAGAGGGACTAATAAAAATAAAAATCCAAACCCCAAGTATTCCAAAATCTGGGGCCAGAAAAAGATATAAATTGTTAAGTTATCAGAATTTGCCATTTTGCTTTTATCAAGATACCAACCATTTTCCCAATTATTCACCAAAAAATGAGGTAAAAAATTAAATTTCAATCTCCAATTTTCAATTTTAAAATTAAAAGCCAACCAATCTCTTGAATACGACTGAGATAAAACTAAATAAGAAGACGGCAAATCATAAGAAGAAATTTTTACTTTATAGAAACTTTCGTTTGGGTGATTAACTTCAAAATCTGTCGGAAAAGAACCAGAAATTGCTTTCTTTTCTTTGACAATTTTTATTCCTGTTAAAAACTTATAGGGAATTGGATAAATCGTTACTCCAAGTAGATCATTAACCGATTTTACCCTTCCAATAGAAATATTATTAAAATGTAAAGAATAACCAACTCCATCTTTGGCCATTGGCGGTTGGATAAAATAAGAAGTTTTCCATTCTCCCCTTTTTCCTTTTGGTAAATAAGTTTCGATATCCGCCTTTCGACTTTGAAAATTTTCAAGCCAAAAATGCAAAGATTTCCCCTCAAGGTAACGGCTTTCAACTTTTATCAAATAAGAAAATCTGTTTTCTAAATTTGGCAAATATAAATCTAAACAACTTGCCTGATCTAAAGCCGAAAGTCGCCAACCGACTTGATCCCCAAATTCAATTTTCTCCAATCCAAATTGACCTTTATTGAAGGCATCGCAACTTTGTCTTTCTTTTTTCAACCATTCGCGATCCAGCCGGGAATCATAACCGTAAAGCCCTTTTATCTTGGGGAATTTAACCTCTATAAGACCATTTTTAAAATTTACTTCGGGCCAGAATTCTTTCCTTTCCTCTAAATTTTCCGGATTAATTTCTACCAGTTCTGCTCCTCCGGAAGCAATCTCAAGTTCTCCATCTTCAAATTCTTTAGGGATAGGCAACCAAAAAGTAAAACTTTCTTCTTCTTCTTTTATTTTAAATTCTAATTCTTCTTGCCTCCGACCGGTAAATAAAGAACGGAAAGGATAATAAACGTCCTCACAAACCTTCAAGGTATGGTTGCGCCTGTGGCACACCTCGGAGGTGAAATAATCTCCATATTCTTCATACGCTTTATCATAATTTCCCCATTTATAAACCGGTCCAATCTCGGGTAAATCTTGAACCAAAAAAACAAAATCCTTAGGCTTTGTCCCCAAATTAACCTCATAAATTTTTATTTTTCCAAACTGGGCAGCCAAAGAAATTTTGGAAGAAGCGGCAATTAACTCCTCCAGTTCCTCCAAATACAAAGATTTGGGCGAAGTATAGGAAACCACATTTCCATCAACCAAAAGCCAATTTATCTGGTATTTCTCCAAAACCTTTTCAAACAAAGGCAAATTTTTGGAATACAAAGCATAAGAAATCTCATGATAATAGTTCTCATTAGTCGGATTCCAACGATCAAAATCACGCGTCAGTAAAGGCATTTTTTCACCAAACCAAAAAAATCCCGCTCCCTGAAAACCCCAAGAGTAATACTCCCAACCTGCGTAAACCGGTGAAGGAAAATTGGCGATTCTCCCAATATTCTTTTGCTGGTTAAACCAGTCAAACGCCTGAAAATATTCCTGAGGAAATTTAACTTTTACTAATGAACCTATTAATTCTCCTTTAAAATAAGGAAAACAATAAATTGTCAAAAATAATAACCAAATAAAAATAAAAAAATATTTAACTTTTGTCAACCTTTTCCCAAACCATTCATTCGCCTTAGCAAAATAAACGGAATAAACCAACATTAAAATCAAAGAAAATTTAGTAAAAGGCATTCTAAAAGCTTCTTGCAGAAGGGGAATTTGAAAATTCAATCCTAAAATAAAAAATAAAGAAATTAAAAAAATGGGGAAAAATGCCAGAAAATTTAATGATCTTTCTAAAAAGGCAAAAACGATCCCTAAGAGAACAAACCCAAAAACTAAATATCCAAAAATACTTAAATATGAATATTGTTCGAAATATTCTAACCAGGGTTTTAAAAGATAAACAAACTGCCCATTTTCTGTTTTAAGCCAAGAAAAAAGAAAGTTTTTCAAAATTGCTGCGTCTTGAATCATCCCATATTTTTTATTTTTCAAAAACGCCTCTTCGGAAAAAAGAAGATTTATTTTTGCTTCCGGCACATTTTTTGCAGAAGTTTTAAGGAAATAAAAATTTGGCAAAATCCAGAAAGAATTAACTAAAAAGATAACGCCTAAAATAAAAAAACTTCTTTTAAAAAACAAAAATTTTTTGGAAAGAAAGCCTAAAAAAAACAAATAAATTCCCAGCATTAAGAAATAAACATAAAAAAGAGTTGGGGCATATGCCTGGGGAGCGGAAAGGAAAGAAATAAAAGCCAAATAAACAAGATCTCTCCTTTCTCCTTCTTTTAAAAATTTAGTTGCCAAAAAAAATAACCAACCAAGTGCCGCATATTGGGCGCAAAACATCTCAAAGGGAACATAAAAATGCTGCAATGTCCCAAAATTAAAAAAATAGAATAAAGCGCCTAGAAAAGACGGCCATTCTCTTTTTGTCAAATACTTTAAAAAATAAAAAACACCCAAAGGGCCTAAAATCAAACATAAGAAAATATAAAAATAACGAAGAAAATTAAAAGGGAAGAGAAGAGAAAAAATCCATAAAATAATTACTCTTGGCAAATCGGCCATATGGCTATGACTGGCCACCGCTCCCAATCCCTGATCTTCTCGCCAAACACCAAAAAATAGTCTTTTAAAATTTAAAGGGAAATTAAATTCCGGGTGAAGCGTGTCCCATCCAGAAAGCCAGGTACCGGGTTTATAATTTAAAAGACAAATAAGAAAAGTGATTAAAACCAGCAAAAGAGGATAAAAATTTTTCTTCATTCATTTTGATTATAGCCAAAATTATTTTTAACGTCATCTTGCCACAAAAATTTTTCTGACAAAATGACGTTAGGCATACAGGAATTTTGGTGAGAAAATCAACAAAGGTATGCCTAACGCCTATTCAGCTACCTCTGCTCCCAGTAGGCGACCAACCCCGGTCCCACAACCAACACATCTACAACAAGACAACCCTTGCCTGATGTACAGTTTGGGGCTGCCTTCATGGCTGCCACCCTGTCGTCGGCTAGTGCGCGCCAATCAGCCTCGGTGATCTCGCGGCCAAAGTCATAAGCCCCATGCCAGTTGGCGCCAGTAACGAGACCTGTTACTGTGTAGCTGATCGTTTCTGAGCTGGGCAAAAGCACTATGACCGACCCGCGATTCTCGCCACCCGGCAACTTAACTCCTGCGATCTCGGCAGGACCAGAAGTCAAGACTTCAACTTCTCCCGGCTCGACATCGGCTGTCCAGGAAGTGCCACTGTAAGGAATCCCGCCTTCGCTTTCATATGGCACAACAATCGGTGCTGGTGTGGCCCCTCCAACCGGAGCCGGAAGAGGTGACTGAGCTGTCGGTGCAAAAGCCAACACTGGCAGTCTCGGAGCCGGTAGATTTAGCGCCAATGGTACCAACATAGCGAGCAATCCACCCCCGACGACCAACAAAATTTTCTTCTGAAACATTTTTTACCCTCCTTTTTTTGAATTTATTTGGCAAAAACTTGCGCGGAACCAGAGAGAAACCAAAGCCTGATTCCCCTTTCGCTCCGCGCAAGAATTGCACCAAAAAGGAGGATTTTATTCCTGTATGCCTAATTTTTAAAGAGCCTTCCTGAAAAGTCCTCCAGACGCAACTTGTCTGGTTTCCTTTGTCAGGAATCGGAAAGCTAAAATCACTTAGCCTGCCGGTTCCTAACCCCTTAAAAAAGGGCAAAATTTCAATAATTTTTGCTAAGAGCCAATTTTACCCCAAAAATCCCTATTCCTAAAAATCCTAAAGCCAAAAGCCAAAGATTTTCTCCTGTTGGCGGCAGGGTTTTTACTCCCAAAACCTTTTCTTCAAAACAAATTTGGGATTGATCAGAATCAGTTTTTCCGTCAGCCTCAACCGAGGCGCTGTTAAACACACAAAACAAATTTCTATCACTTGGGAGTCTTTCTTTTTCAAAAATCTTAGCGGTAATTTCAAACTGCCGAGATTCACCTGCTTTTAAATTATAAATATCAAACTGTAAAGTTCTACTGTCTGGATTCCAACCTTCCGGACCACGAACAAAGTCTAGATAAGAAGGAAAAACATCTTTTACGGTCACTTTGGAAAATTCTCCTTGACCAGTGTTTTTAATCTCCAATCTAAATAAAACTTCCTGGCCAAAGGCAAATTTTGGGTCAGAGACTCCAAGATTATCAACAAAATTGCCTGTTTGGGGATTTTTAACGGTTTTATCGATAGTAACTTCTCCAGTTCCCCAACATCTTTCACCCCCACCATAAACCGGCTCACAATACCAAGCAGCAAAAACATTTTTGCCAAAAACTAAAAAGAAAAACAAAAAAGCACCTAAAAGAAAAATAGGTTTTAAAAGTTTCCTGCCCATATCTTGAATTATAACACAAAATAATTATTTGTCAAATTATAGGATAACTTGCCAATTGGTTTAGCAAAAATAAGCAATCTCTCCTTAGTTGTCCCTGGCGGCCAACAAGTCTGTAAAATTAACAATTTTCCCGAAGGATTTCCTAAAAAAGAAGTATCACTTGCCGCCACAATTCTTTTTTCTTTAACTTTATAAAGATATCTTTGACCACCATAAAAAAGATTAATCTCATCGCCAATTTCCAGATCTTTTATTTGGTAAAATAAAGCATTATAACGGGCAACATTCCAGGTAAAATCGGTTGAATGACCAAAAATAAAAATTACTCCTTCTTGATTGGGAAAAGCAGAACCAGCGGCATGAGCCACTCCAACTTTTAAGGCTTTAGTAAATTCTTTTGGATTGTCTGGCGGAACATTAGGAATAACTTTGGCATTAACTCCTATTTTAGGAATGACGATGCCAAATGTTATATCAACAGGAACAGGAACAGGAGTGGCTTCAACTTTACCAAGCAAATCGGCAAATTTAATTTTCTTCTCAACTTTTGGCTTACCCAAAATTTTACGAATGGTTTCTTCTTTAAGTTGGCCTAACCTAAAACCAAATTCCTGAAAAAGCATTGGCCCAAAAATTAAAAAAAGGCCAAAAAAAGAAATTAACAAAGACAAAACACCAAAAAAACGACGGCCAAAAGATTTATTAAATTTTGTCTTAATTTTAGAAAAAAGAAAAGATTCCTGCCTAGAAGAGGCGGAATATAAAATTACCTCGGAAGATCCATTGGGAAAAATCATACCCCAAATTATAACACAAAATTTCCAAAAATCAATATTATAGGTTTTTAACCCGAAACTCCTCTAAACATCTCTGTTTTTCTTTTGGCTCGTTGAACCGGTAAGGGTTCCATTGGCTTTTTATCTTTTGATTCCTCTTCTTCCTTAAGTTGCTTGATTGCTTTTTCTTCTGAGAAACCTGGCTTTCCGGTAATTTGTTTTGGTAATTCTTGAGTTCTCTTCTCTTGCAAGGCTTTAATTTCCTTTTGAAGAAGGGCTAATCTTCGCCGTCTTTCCCTTTCTTTTTCTTGGGAAATTTTGGTTGATAACGCTTCTTGAGGTTTTTCCTCAGGAGGTTGAGGCTTCAAACCTATTTGCCCGACGGCTTTTTCTGCCATTTTCCCTGGTTCCTTAACCGCTTGTTTTACCATTTGGCCGGCAGTTTTCCCAAGTTGTTCAAATGTTTCCCCAATTATTGTTTTTGGCATCTTTAATATTTCCTCCTTCCTTCGATTGCTCTTGCTAAAGTTATCTCATCGGCATATTCCAAATCCGCCCCAGTTGGAAGTCCCTGGCCAAGTCTGGTAACTTCAATTTGCAAATTATCCAATTTTTCAATCTCTCTTTTAATATATAAAGCAGTTGCCTCTCCCTCCATATTTGGATTAGTCGCCAAAATAACTTCTTTTACAAAATTTTCAGAATTTTTCTTTTTCAAACGCTCTAAAAGAGGCTTTATATAAAGTTCGTCCGGTCCGATATTTTCCAAAGGCGAAATTGCCCCATGTAAAACATGATAAACTCCTTTAAAATTTCCTGCTTTTTCCAAGGCCAAAATATCCAAAGGCTGTTCAATAACGCAAATTACCGACTTATTTCTAGTCGGGTCTGAACAAATTGGACAAGGATTGCTTTCTGAAACATTAAAACAAATTGAGCATAAAACCGTTTCTTTTTTTAGATTTTCCAAAGCATTGGCAAATTCCTCTAATTCAGATTGGGGAACATGAAGTAAATAAAAAGTCAGCCGCGCCGCCGTCTTTGGCCCTATCCCCGGCAATCTCTCAAACGCCTCAATAAGTCTTTTAATTGGTCTGGCTAAATGCATTAACTAAATTATATCCAAATTACCAATTCAAAACAATATTGCAAAAAATGGAGCGATCGTCCCAAAATATGCAATATTCGTCGCTTATATTTTAGATTTTTTTAAAAAGTTTTTTATTTCTAAATAAACTTTATCTCCCAACCAATCATCCGGTAATAATTCTGATGGTAAGCATGGATCCCTCCTTAAAATATCTTCATACTCTAAAAATATCTCTCTAAAATTTCCTCCCTTTTTTAATTTCTGGTAAAGTTTAAAATATTCTTCATTCAGTCTCTCTAGCCTCCAAACTTTCTCCGCTAAAATTTTTACATCTCCCACAAAAAGGCCCTTGGCAACCGAAACAAAAACAGAATCCCCTAGCCCTTGGGCAATTAAAAATTCACGAAGATCCTCGGCAACATCAAAAGGGGAAATATAAACGCTCTTCTGAATCATTCCAAAACCAAGTTCCCAAAGTTTTTCTCGAAGTTGCTTTCTGATATTTTTGTCTTTCTCAGGAATATCATAATAAACAATCCGCCATTTACCATCCCATTTTTTTCTTCTTGCAGAAAAGATAGGAAAATCACGAACTAAAGCATTCTTCCCCACTCCTGTTAGTCTTAAATACGGCTCTCCATTTTTAATCACCTTCTCAAGATAACCCGTCTTTAACATCCTGGAAACGGCAAGTGTAAAATTAGTCAGTTTATAATCAGGAGGAAGTATCCCCTTCATCTTCTTTAACTGAAAAGAAAGCGGCTGAACAAATTCGAAAAACAAGTCTCCAGAAATTGCCGCCGCCAAAAGCAACTTATCCCTAATCCTTAATCTTTTAGCCATAAGATATTAAATATTATAGAGCGATCGTCCCAAAATATGCAATAAGTAAGAAGAAAAAGAGGAAATCTACGCCCGAAATTTAATTAAGGAAATCACTTTATATCCGGCAAGTTTTTTCCGGGGATTAAAATAACAAAATTCGTTTGCCCCTAAAAGCGCCTGTTTACACTGGTAATTTCTAGAAGAAGGAATTCTTTTGACCATCTCAAAAATTAATTTCTTGGCCTTTTCTATATTTTTTCCAAAAACTTTTAAAATTTCTTCTGTTGAAACCGGTTTTAGCTTTTCTTTCCCTAATTTCCCCTAAGGAAATTTTTGCTGAAGAAAGATCAAAGGAGTACGCAAAAAGACTTCTTTCGGCTTTTTTAAAAGCTAATAAAACCCAGAGCCGCCAATAATCGCAATTTCTACAACCTTCATTTCTTAAAAAAACTAGTTAAATCTCCTGAAACCTCTTGAAGTTTTCCTGCGGCAACCTCTCGCGACCTTTTTATTGCTTTGTTTAAAACATCAACGAGGCGATCCTTTTTTTCTCCCTCAATTTCAATCTCCAAAATTTTTTGATCTCCCGTGATTACCACCTTTATTTCTCCCTCTTCAACCTCAATCTGCTCCTCAGCCAAGGCTTTTTGAATTTGCATTACCTGATCTCGCATCTTTTTCAGTTCTGCAAGTTGTTTAAGTTTGTCAAACATAATTATTCCTCAATTATACCAGAGAATATCTCTTTGGCAACTTTTATAATATCCTCATCAACTGCCTCGCCATTACCGGGAATATCCGATTCTAAAACCTCAGATTCTTTCCCGGATGAAGTGTGCTCTTCCTCAATTTTTTCTTCTTTCTTCACCGGTTTTTTTTCTCCTAAAACACACTTTAGGCCAATTTTCCTCCCCAAAAACTCAGAAACTGTCTCCTCAACAATTCTCCGACATTTTTCTGTCTCAAGTTGATCTTTATGAAATTTATAAAAAACCTCAAGAGTTAAAATCTCCTCGTTTAAATCAATCGGTCTGGTTGCCCGCAAAAGGGCCTCAACTGAGTGATTTTTTGGCCTAACCGAAAGCATTATTTTATCCCAATGATTTCTTATTTCCTCCAAAGAAAACTGAATTACTCGCTTGCCGACTAAAGGTTGACTATGACTATTTGAAGACTCTTTTTCCCCCAAAGACTTTTCTTCTTTATCTTTTTTTGACTCTTCTAAATCAACTGCTTTTTTTAATCCATCTTTTTCCCCACACCACTCAACTACCGCCAGTTCCAAGGGTAACTGAGGAATAATTGTTTCTTTTAACTCCAGGGCTGCCTTAGAAAAAATCTCAATTAAATATTTTATTTCCTCTATAGTCAACGAATTTGCCACTTCTTTAGCCTTTCTAAAATCTTCAATTTTTAAATCAAAAACTCCGATCTTAAAAAGCAAAGATTCTCTAAGAATTTCAAGCAAACTCTCGGTATAAAATTTCAAATTTCCCCCTATTTCCACTAACCGACCAATCTCGGAAATTGCTCCTTTAACATCTTTAGCAAGCAAAAACTCAAGCAATTTCTCCGGAGTTAAACCAATCGTTTGCCCTAAAATTTCTTTTATCTGATCAACTGTTATTTTTCCCCCAGAAAAAGAAGCCTGTTCTAAAATCTTCTGGGCGTCGCGAAAACTTCCAGAAACATTAAGAGCAATTTCCCTTAAGGCTTGCTCTTCAAATTCAAGTTTTTCCTCCTGACAAATTTTTTCTAGTTTAGCAACAATTTCGGAGGTAGTAGCCCTTTTGAAATTAAATCTCATACACCGAGAAACTATAGTATCCGGCAATTTTTCTGCCGCTGTAGTGCAAAGAATGAAAATAACATAAGAAGGAGGCTCTTCAAGGGTTTTTAAAAGGGCATTAAAAGCTTCAAGAGTTAACATATGAACTTCGTCAATAATATAAACTTTATATTTAGATTTCCCAGGAGCAAGTTTTATTTTCTCTCTAAGATCTCGTATATCATCAATCCCACGATTTGAGGCGGCGTCAATTTCTAAAACATCTAAATTATTGCCGGCGGTAATAGAAAGACACTGTTCGCATAAATTACAAGGCTCAAAATCACCTTTTTCTCTTTTGCCAATACAATTTACCGCTTTAGCAATAATTCTTGCGGCTGAGGTTTTGCCGGTTCCTCTTGGACCAGAAAACAAAAAAGCATGAGGGATCTTTCCTGATTTTAAAACCTTCTCAAGCCCCTCGCGGACAGAAATTAAATCAAGTTCAGAAATTTTTTGTGGCCGATATTTAACAGTATATTCGCTCATTATAATCTAATTGTGATTTTCTCCTAAAAGATGTTTTAATCCATGCTCTACTAATTCAATAATTTTTTCATCAAGAAACTTCTCTTCTTCAGCCGCTTCCTCCCTTGCCTTTGGATAACAAACTACCACATCTCCAAGTCTTAAAATTCCATCCTCGCCTCGTGCCTCTTCAAGAGGGAAGGATAAAACATCTGTTGCCTCGTCAATTTTCCGGAAATTTTTATTAAGACTTCTAATTTTTCTTGTCCCCACTACCGCCAAACTCACCTCAATATCGTCCAATCCCTTTTCTCTAAGAAAATTTTCTGCTGCCTGCCTGACCTTTTTCCGAGAAAATTTATATCGTGGTTCTGAAGATATTAAAATAGATATCATATAGAAATGTCAACTAGAAAATAACATATAAAAAATATATCAAGATTTAAAATAAAGTGTTTTTAGGATTTGCTCAATTCTTCTCTTACCTTTTCGGCTAATTTCGATCCGTCAACTCTTCCCCTTAATCTTGCCATCACCTCTTTCATCACTACTCCAAAATCTTTTACCCCCTTTGCCCCAACCTTTTCAATTGATTCTTTAACTGCCTTAAAAACCTCTTCTTCAGAAGCCTGTTGAGGTAAGTAACTGCTTAATATCTCAAGTTCTTTTTCTTCCTTAGAAGCCAAATCTTCTCGCTTTCCTTTTCTAAATGCCTCAATTGATTCCTTCCTTTCCTTTATTTGTTTTTGAATTAACGGAATTATTTCTTCATCTGTCAATTCCTGTTTTTTTTCAATTTCCTTATTATGAATACTTGAAAGCAAAAAACGCAAGGTAGCAATTCTTAATTCGTCTTTTGTTTTTAGGGCATTTTTAAGATCTTCTTTTATTTTTTCAAGAATCATTTTAATAGCCTCTCGGTCTTCTTTTTTTCAAAGCCTTCTCACGCTCATAACGACGACGTGAGGGCTTAAGATAAAATTCTCTTTCTTTTATTTCTTCTAAAATCTCTTCATTTAAAACTTTCTTTCGAAATTGGGCAATTAATGATTCTTCTGATTGCCCCGGCTTTTTTCTAACAACAGTTGCCATTTAAATCATTTTCAACCTCCTTTCTTAACTTGCCTATTCTCGAATTTTTTTGGCTAAATTCTCTAACTCCTCAAAAGATCTTTTAGGCCCAAGTCTTGTGTCTAAAAAACCTGGATATTTTTCATAAAATACTCTTTCGTCAACCGACATTTCTTCAAATTCCTCACCTAAACCATGAAGGGGATAAAGTTTAATATGAGCATGATTAATCCCCATTCCTTCTAAAACCATCGCCGTTCTTTTACTCCTTAATTTTTTATCTAAAAGTTGACCAACACTTTTGGCTGCTAACCAAAATCTTTGGTAGACATCATCAGGCATATCGGTAGTATAGGAATTATAATGTTTTTTAGTTAACAAAACGGTCATCCCCTCGGTATTGGGATTAATATCCAAAATCGCCAAAAACTCTTCGTTCTCCCAAATTTTTGCCGCCGGAATTTCCCCTTGAACAATTTTGCAAAAAATACAATCTTCCATCAAAATCCATTATAATTCCCTAGAAAAAAAATGACAAGACCCAAGATTATTGCAAAAAATGGAGCGATCGTCCCAAAATATGCAATATTTAATTTCGAAAATCAAAACAAAAACTCGCAATCGGAAGTCAAAATTTAAAAATATTTTCTTAGGCCTTTTTTAAAATATCGATAATTTTATTTAAAGAAAGTTTCGTCGGGACCATTTTTGGGTCAGATCGAGATCCATTTAAAAGAAGACGTTTTGAGGGATGAAGATACCAAGTTGCCGCAGGATCTTTTTTCTTAAATTCCAAAAAGGCAGAAGTTAAATCAACGTTTTTATCAAAACGACTATAAATCCGAAGATGACCGCTTTTTGGATCTTTTCTTGCCACCAAAACATAGCCCATTTTTTGACCAACCAAAAGAACCTGATCAGCAAAACTTTCAACCGCGAGTCCTTCTCCCCACCTCGTTTTAAAAACCCTCCCTTCTTTTTTCAAAATTTTTTCTGCCATTATTTTTTCTTTCAAAACTTCAAAAACCCCATCAAGACAAACCATCCCTAAAGAAACTATCTCTTCATTGCTTTTTTTCTTTTCAAATCCAGAAATAAAATTATGAAGACAAAACTCATATCGATCGGAAGAAGCATTTTCCCAACCAATCATTCTTCCGTTGTCAATCTCCGTCACCACCGCAACTAATCTTTTTAAAGCCTCCTTTTCTATTTCTGAAAATTTTTTCTCTTTAAAAATCTTTTTCATCGTAAGTTCTGAAGCAGAAGTATATCCTTTCCGTCGGTGATGATCTAATTTCCCAAGTCCCGTATCAACATGGATAATCAAAGGATTTGAATCCGGCGGCTCTCCTAAAAATGTCTCTCCAGGCGGAACAAATTTAACTTCTGCTTCTTGCCATAAAGGCAAAAATCTCTTCAAAAGCCAAACTGAACAAATTGCATCAAGATCAGGCGATTTATGGGTAACAATAATTTTTGTCATTTATAATTTTAATGTTATCATATTTTAACAAATAAATTCTTTTTATGTTTAAGTTCAAAATCATCTCTAAACTTAAGAACTCAAGAGGAAGAGTAGGAATTTTTAAAACTCCCCACGGAGAACTTCTTACTCCAGAAATTGCTTTCGTAGCTACCGAGGGAGAAATAAAAGCCGTCCCCAAAGATCTCTTAAGAAATCTTCCAATAAAACTTTTGGTCGTCAACACCTTTCACCTTTTAACTAAAGGAATCGTTTCCTCAAATTTTTCAATTCACCAACATCTCAATTTCAACGGCCCGGTAATGTCTGATAGCGGCGGCTTTCAGGTTTTTTCTTTAGGCTTTGGAAAGATTCATGGAATTGGAAAAATAGCTGGAGAAAAAAACCTAAACAAAAACCAAAGAACGCAAAAAACAGAAATTGACAAGAAAAATCCCCTAAAAATCACCGAAGGCGGGGTAGAATTTTTCTTTAATGAAAAAAAATTTTTTCTTTCGCCGGAAATATCAATTGAAATCCAAAAAAATATTGGCGCCGATATTATCTTTGCTTTTGATGAGTGCACCTCTCCTTTAAATAGTTACGCTTATACCAAGGAAGCAATGGAACGAACCCACCGCTGGCTTGAAAGATGTATCGCCAAATGGAAAGAAAACAAAAATCAACAAGGTCTTTTCGGAATTATCCAGGGGGGTTATTTTAAGGATTTAAGAGAAAAATCGGCAAAATTTGTGGCTAAACTTCCCCTTACCGGCTTTGGAATAGGGGGGGCATTTGGGCCAGAAGATAAAAGTGGCTGGCAAATTTTAGAAAAAGTTATTCCCTTTATTCCTGAGGAAAAACCTCGCCATCTTTTAGGAATTGGCAAAATAAAAGATATTTTTGAAGGAGTAGAAAAAGGAGTTGATACTTTTGACTGCACTATTCCTACCCGTGAGGCCAGACATCGAATTCTTTATACCAAGAAAGGCAAAATTGATGTTCGCAAAATGAAAAATGTTAAAAAACCAGTTGATAAAAACTGTGTCTGCCCAATGTGCAAAGAAAAAATCACTTTAGAAAAATTAAACGATTTATTCTCAAAAAGGAATCCCCTTGCCTATTCTCTGGCGACTCTCCACAATATTTATTTTTTTCTAAACCTTATGGATTCTATCCGCAAAGCAATTGAAAATAATTCTTTCAAGAATCTTAAGAAGAAAATTTTTAAATATTATTAAGAACTTAAAATCTCCATCAAAACTTTAGCAATTTTTTCAGGATCGTGACGAATAAGTTTCCCGCAGGAAGCAAAAGAACCTTTAATAATCTCCACTCCTTCAATTTTCTTTTTATCCAAAATCACCGGTTCTGATTTGTATTTTTTATACCACCGACTAACCGATATAGGTAATCTGATTTTATCATTGACAATTACTATTTTAAGTTTATCAGCCGCCTCTTTAAGATATTTCTTAATTTCTCTTACAAAATCAGAAACGAAAAACTTGTCTGTCTCTCCATGTTTAGTCATCAAATTACAGATATAAACTAATTTTGCCGAAGAAGCAGCAATTGCCCGATTCACTCCTGAAACCAAAAGATTAGGAATAATTGAGGTATACAAATCGCCTGGGCCTAAAACTAAAAGATCTGCTTTAAGAATTGCCTCTCTGGTTTTTGGAAAAATTTTTGCTTTTGGCAAAAGATAAACTTCAGCAATAGGAATTTCTGGTTTTATTTCTCTAACATCAATATTGCTTTCTCCTCTTATAATTGTTCCATCTAAAAGTCTGGCGACTAAGTCTGTCGAATCAACTGTTACCGGCAAAACCGTTCCTGAAACCTCCAAAATTTTTGCTGCTTCAGAAATTGCTAAATCTTCTCTGCCAGTAATTTGAATTAAAGCCGCCAAAAGAAGATTCCCTAAAGAATGCCCGGCTAATTCCCCATTATTAAAACGAAAATCAAAAAGTTTTTTTAAGGTATTCTTTCTTAAATGCAAAGTAGAAAGAGCCAAAAGGGCTCGCCTAAGATCTCCTGGGGGTAAAATTCCTAATTCTTTTCTCAATCTTCCCGAAGAACCACCAGAATCAGACATGTTAACAATAGCCGTCAAAGAAACCGGATATTTTTTTAAGCCCAGAAGCACCTGATAAAGCCCTGTTCCACCGCCAAGACAAACAATTTTTGGTTGTTTCTCCACTAGGAATATATTATATCAGACACAAAAAAAGGGCTTTCCTTAATAATATAAACCCCCGAGGTCAGCGAATGTAACTGAAATAGTAGCTATAGGATTCCCAAAATTAGGAAAAATGAAAAAGAGAAAGCAAGCAACCACTACAATATTAACCAATACACGCCTCTTACTCCTACTACCAATCAATATTTCGAGCTTAAGTAGCCCTGAAAAGAAAATCCAAGCAAAAATAGGCAGGAACAACCACGAGTCTGTGCCCACGTTGGTCTGGGATAGGCCTAAAAGACCTATCAACCCCAAAATAATCATAAAAGCCCCGATCCCTTTTCTCAAAATCGCGACTGAACATTTTACGCAATGAAATAAAACCACAAAATCCTTTATCCGACGCTTTTTGGCCTAAAAAGGTTTATGATGCCTCATCTCTCTTCCCAACTTTCACCGTACAAATTCAAGATCTACTATTTAAAGTTGGTAAAAACCTCTGACAGAATCATCACCTATTTATTATTATATTTTTAATATTTTAATTTTTTAATTTTATTTTTAATTTTAATATTTTTAAAATTATTCGAAAATTAAAATTATTCTAAAATAACTTATTTTAAAATATTTTAAAATAACCATAAATAATTATTATTCACAACCATTCATAAGATGTGATTTACAAATTTTGCCTAGGCAAAAATCTTAAACAAACACTTAATTTTTGAAGCTAATAATAACCTTATAATATTTTAATTAACTTCTAGTAAGATCTCGGAAAGAAAAAAACTATAATCCGAAGTGTTGCCTAAAAATCTCTTCTCCCTCTAGTTTTTCAACGATTAAAATCCGCACATTCTCCCCTATCCCTAAAACCTGACGCAGAAATTCTATTTCGGAAAAACATGGGTAAGGGGTTAAGAAAACGCTTTTTTGGAGTGGATAAAATTCTAATTGTTTTAATTTCTCTCGAAAAATTTCCCGGGCGACCTTTTTCCCATTTGGAATATCAAAAATAACTAATCGCCATTTACCATCCCAACGCAAAGGCCTTCTGATTCTCATTCGCTCAAAATCGTATTTTAAAAGAGTCATCTTCCCTTTTTCCGTTAATTTGATCACCATCTCGCCATCTTTTTCTCCAATCGCTACTAACTCTCTTTTTAAAAGATTTTTAATTCTTGGCTTAAGTTTCTTGCCAAATTTTTGCCAAGGGCTTCTCTTTTGAATAAAAAGTCTCCCTACCCCCGGCATTATAAAAATTGCCGGCAAAATTACTCCAGCAGCCAAAATCCGCAATATTTTCTCTGTTTGATTCCTTGGTTCTTCTTTAAAGAACCCTATCATAAACCACCACCCCCTCGAAATAAAAATTGCCTAGGCAAAAAATTGATTTTAATCGTTGATTTTTGAACCTATTTTTAAACTTATAGTATAATTTTTAAATTTATAGTAGATTATATTTTAAGTTTTAAATATATTTTTAAACTAATTTATATTTTAAACTTAATTTATATTTTAAACTTATAGTGTGCCAGTATATTAAATATTTTTAAACTTATAAAACTTATAAAATATTAAATGCTGTGCATTTAATTTATTACCCTTTTATTCTAGTCTGTTTTTTTGGTTCAGTTTTTAACTCTTGGTTTAATTATTTTAGCCGCCGCAGAACTTCTTCTAAGGTTAAAATCTCGATTTTTTCAGAGTCGCGGTATTTCCATTCAACTTTATCCGCGGTTTTTTCAGAAACAACCAACCGGACTGGGCAACCAATAAGATCAGAGTCAACAAATTTCTCTCCGGCTGAGACCTCATTTCGGTCATCATACAAAACCTCAACCTGTGCCTTTACCAACGCCCCATAAACTTTATCAGCAAAACTTTTGACTTTTGATTTTTGACTTTTGATTTCTATAAAATGAACCCGAAACGGCGCCACCGCCTCCGGCCAAACTATCCCCTTTTTATCATAATGAGTCTCTACCAAACAAGCCATTGTTCTTTCAATCCCAATCCCGTAAGAACCCATCCAAAGGAGTTTCCGCCGCCCGGCCATATCGGTAAAATAACCTTTCTGCAATTTTGAATAAACATGATCCAATTTAAAACAATGCCCCCACTCAAAGCCAATTTTTTTTCTTAGTTTTCCTTTTTGGCAACGGGCACAAAAATCACCATCTTTAGCCTCAACAATATCGGCCAAAACCTTATAACGAAAATCGCGCCCATAATTAACATTTATTGAATCGGTATTTTCTTCTTTTTGCCCACCAATATAATTTTTTACCATCGGCAAACCCAAATCACCAATATAAGTTACTCCTTTAATCCCCCAGGAATGAACATATCCCGGTTTTGTCCCAATTTTTTTCAAATCGTCTTCACCTGCGGGAATTAAACTTTCAACTTGTAAAACCCTCTTTAATTTAATTTCATTAACAGTTTGGTCTCCGCGTAAAGAAGCAATAATAATTCTCCCCTTCTCATCCTTATAAACAACATTTTTCAAATAACGCCAAAGAGGTTGGCCATAATGCTTAACATTATCCTCCATACTGCAGACCCATTCAGGTTGAGAAATAATTTTAAAAGGTTTTTCTTCCTCTTGGGGATTAACAGGAAGTCTTAAAAATTCTGCCTTCTCGATATTGGCAGCATAACCACAATTATCACAGACAAAAAAAGTTTGATCACCATATTTTGATTCTACCTGAAATTCATGAGATAAACTGCCGCCAATAGCCCCCGAATCGGCTTCAACAGGAATTACCGGTAAATCTAGCCTTTGGGCGATTTTTAAATAAGCATTATAAAAATTCTGATAAACTTCAAAAGACTGATCTTCGGTGGCGCAAAAACTGTAAGCATCCTTCATCATAAATTCCCTAATTCTCATAATTCCTCCGCGCGGCCTTTTATCATCGCGAAACTTCTGAGAAAATTGGTAAATTAAAATTGGCAAATCTTTATAAGAAGGACGAAACATTTTTACCAGTTCAAGCATTACTCCCTCGGCAGTTGCTCCAATAGCAAAAGTTGCCCCATGATGGTCAGAAACAACCAACATTTCCTCTCCAAAGGCCTTATCCCGATTTGTTGCTTTCCAAATTTCAATCGGATGAAGAGTGGGAACAACTAGTTTCTGACAACCAATTGCTTTCATCTCTTCATCAATCACCCTATAAATTTTTTCCCAAACCCTCATTCCTAAAGGCAAAAAAGCCCATCGACCAGTAGAAATCCTCCGAATAAACCCCCCTTTATATAAAAGTTTATGGGAAGGAATCTTGGCGTCTGATGGCAAACTTTTAGTGGTTTTGCCAAAAAACTGGGAATATCGCATAAAAACAATTATACCAAAACCGAAAAATAAAAAAACTACTCAATAAAAAATTTCTTAAGAGATTTTAAGTATCTTGAAACCTTCTGTTGCCCTAAAGAAAGATAATCCTGCCAAAGAGAATTAATTGTTTCTTTTAATTCTTTAAACTCCAAGGGAGTCAAATTTTCAATTTTAGTTAAAGTGGCAAAAATCTCTTTAAGTTCTCGCAAATAAGACAAAGCGGCATTTTTTGAAGAAGAAGTTTTATTTTTAATTAAATGAACCAAACCCGGAAGAGGAACTACCACTACCTTTCTATCTTTAAATCTATGATAAAGAAAAATCTCAACGCCATATCCTAATCTTTCAAACTTGTCTAAGAAAGGTAAAAGATCTTTCTTAAAATAGGCTCTTTGCCCACTTAAAATCCAAAGTGGTGATCTTATCTCAAATAAAGAACATTTTTCTTCGTCTTCACAACCAACCACCGCCTTAGCTTTTCCAAAAACCAAAGGCAAAACTAAAAATAGAAGATGGGCCTTGTTTAGACCTAAAAGATGGGCATCGCAAAAAATCACAATTTCTCCAGAAGCATTTCTTATTCCCGAAGCTAAAGCAGCCCCTTTCCCCTGATTTTTATCATGAACTACAATTTTAATTTTTTCCCCAAACTCTTTTAATCTTTCTAGAGTTTTATCTGTTGAACCATCATCAACTACAACTATTTCACAAGGGAAACCACTCTCAAGAATCGAAGAAACGGTTTTTTTAATCCACTTTTCTTCATTAAAAGCGGGGATAATTACCGAAACACTGGGAATTTCAATTTCCATTTACTTTAACACCTAAAGAAGAAAATAACAAACCATACCCCAGAGTGTCAATAGTCTTTGCAAATCACACACGATTTGAGGTTCTCGGGAAATTTCTCTTAAAAATTCTTCCCTAAGAAGCCTTAAGCTTCTTAACCATAAACTATATGCTTTCTTGTTGTTTCTTTACTAAATATTTTTCCCCTAACTAATCACTACCAATTTCTCCTTACAATTTCTCCTTAAATGTAATTTTTCTTTTTCCCCTTAACAAAACACCATGCGATCGCATGTCTTTTTGTTAAGAGTGATTTAAAAAGGTAAATTAAAATCTCTTTGATTTTTTATTTCTTTTGAAATACAACATTCCAAAAATAAAATCCCGAATCTTTATCATAACGCTTCAAGTACTCCATCACTTCAAATCCCAATTCTTTTGCGCTCTTCATATTCGGATTATACCCGCCCTGCCAAATTAATAAACCTCCTTTCTGTAAAACCCTATACGCCTCAGAAAATATTTTTTCTCCTAATTCAAAAGGCAAAAAGCTAACAAATAGTGCCCCGCATCCTTCATTTTTAATAGGTATCGCCATAGCATCCGCTTGGAAATCAACTGATCCGATATAACCCAAAAATTTACCTGTTTCATCATCATACCGCGGGGAACCGGGAAAAAGATTTGAAACAAATAATCTTTTGTCTAATTTATCAAGATCTACCAGTGCGTAACCAGTATCTGTGGGGCCGGCCAATTCGACTAATGGGCCATTTAAATTTCTTATAGTTTCTATAACTGAAAATCCTTCACGCACCCAATGTTTATCTTCAGGGTATCCCCTCAAAAAATCCCCAATCTTATCCCTTATTTCTTCTAAAGTTAATTCAACTATTCTCGTTCTAGGGATTCTTTGTTCAACGCTTTGGTTACTCTCGCTTATAAAAATCCTCCTCCTTAAAAATCTATTTTATAATCCGACTACAGAAAATACAAGGTTTACTCGTTATCCATCAATATCCCCCAACATAGCCATCCCCAAACATAGCCACGCCGGGGGTGGAATAGATACGCCATCCCGAGAAATAATATCTTTTTGACGCGACAAAGCCAATCCTATCAAAAAACACCAAACCCCACAATCTCTATCTATACACACTTCTAAGGTGTGAAGAAAGACTTAAGCTGAATAAAAAAGGGAGAGTTCTTAAAAATTCTTAGAATATCATTTATCGTCACCAAAAGAAATAAAAAAAGAAGAAAAACCATCCCCGCAGTATGAACCCAGCGCTCAAAATTTACATGGGGCCGCCTCCCAAAAACAGATTCAAAAAGAATAAATAAAAGCCTTCCCCCATCCAAAGCCGGCAAAGGTAAAATATTTATCACCGCCAAATTAACCGATAAAATTCCCAAGAACTGCAAAACTGAAAGAAACCCCGTTTTTGCCACTATTCCTGTTATTTGAAAAATACCAACTGGCCCGGCAACATCTTTAGGTAAAACCCCAAAAGCAAAAAGTTGAAAGAGCATAGACGCCAAAGATTTTAAAACCAGTTTCGCCCAAGAGAAAGCCTCTTTAAATCCCTCAATTATTCCTAAAGGAATCATTTTCCAAAGAGGATAAAACCTCATCTCAACCTGCGAAATTACTACCCCCAACGGTCCTTCCCCTTCCGGAGGGTCTTTGCGAGGAACTACCTTCAGAAGCAAATTGTTATCTTTGCAAGAAATCTCAACTCCGGGATAGGCACCTAAAACTTTTTCTTTTAAAAGATCATCCCCAACGCAAGGATTATCTTTCTTGCGAAAAACTTCAACAACCATTGATCTCCCCGCAAATTCGTTAGTAATCTTAATAAATTCTGAAGTATCTTTGATATCTTTACCATCAACAGAAATTAGAACATCTTCTTCTTTAAAACCTGCCTTTTCTGCCGGAGAATTAGGAAGAACTCCAACCACTCTCACGGAAGAAGTTTTCGTAGGAATTCCAACATTAGCGTAAACGAAAGAAAAAGCCACTACCGAAAGTAAAAAATTCATCAAAACTCCGGCAATTACCACCGCCAGTCTTACTCTCTTCGGCTTAGCCCAAAACATTCTTTCTCTTTCTACCCCTTTTCTTCTTCCTTCGTCTTCCATATCTTCACCTGCCAACTTAACAAACCCCCCTATAGGCAAAAGATTAATTGAATAGAAAGTCTCTCCAATTTTTTTAGCAAAAATTCTTGGAGGTAAGCCAAACCCAAACTCTTCTACCTTAATCCCCGCTTTTTTAGCCACCAAAAAATGACCAAATTCATGGCAAAAAACCAAAATAGACAAAATTAAAAGGAAAACTCCAACGGTTAAAAACATAAAAATTTAAATGGTGAGAAGTTCTTCTTCTTTTCTCTCCCCCATTTCTCCAATTTTTTCAACAAACTCATCGGTTATTTTTTGTAGTTCCTGTTCAAGTCTAAATTTTTCGTCTTCATTAAGAAGTTTTTCTTCAAAAGCCTTTCTTATGTCAATCATTTTATCATGGCGGATTTGCCTTATCATAATCCTTCCGTTTTCAAGATGATGATGCAAAAGTTTAATGAATTCTTGTCGCCTTTCGCTTGAAAGTGGCGGAATTTTAATTCTAATTATTTCTCCGTCAACAATAGGGACAAGACCAATATTTGCTCTCTCAATTCCCTGGCGTATCTCACCAATTATTGACGGATCAAAGGGTTGAATCATAATCGTCTGGGGGTCAGGGGTAGAAATTGTTCCCAGTTCAACCACTTTAAGTTTTTGAGTTCCACCATAAACAAAACAATCAATATTCTCAACCAAAGAAGAACTTGCCCGACCAGTACGAATTGAAGAAATCTCTCCGCGGACAATCTCAAGAACCTTCTCCATTTTCGGTCTAACATCTGAAAGATCCATATATTTAAAATTATACCAAAAAGAGGAAAAATAGGGGGGGAAACAGAAAAACAAACTACAATAAAACTTATTGACTCCTGCCTCCCCCCCTTTTTTTGATAAAACAGAATCTGATCCACAAGCTTTTTTAGGAGAAAAAACCGGAAGGCAAGAATTTTTCGCTTTTGAAAAACCCTCCTTTCCTTTAAATTAAAAATAAAGAAAGACAAAGAAACACTCCCTTGCTTTATAAGGGAGCTTTCTCTTTTGGGCCTAATTGGATTTCAAGGAGCCAATAAAAATTATATTAAAATAAAGCAAATCTTTCAAATCTTTTGATAACAATGTTTTCTCCAAATTGGGCAATTTTTTCTTTAACCAAATCAGAAATTTTTTTACTCTCATCCCGAATCCATGGTTGCTTTAAAAGTTCTTCAACATTTTTTGGAGCCATTGCCGCCACCTGCAAAGCCAATTCATGAACAAAATCTTTAAAATCTTTATTACGAGCCACAAAATCAGTCTCGCATAAAACTTCAACTAAAACCCCAATTTTTCCATCTAAATGAGTATAAGACTCAATTCTTCCCGCTTTAACCTCTCTTTCTGATTTTTTGTCTGCTTTTTCAAGCCCCTTTGCCCGAAGCCACTCCTTGGCTTTTTTCTCATCTCCTTCGTATTTTTCTAAAGCCAGCCGGCACTCCATAATTGGAGCCCCGGTTTCTTCTCTTAATTTTTTTATTTGCTCAAGAGATATCTTCATTTTTTTCCTTTTTTCGATTTGATTTTAAAACCTTGACTTTGCAAGCCTCGCCAATAAACCTAACAATAAGTTCAATTGATTTTTGGGCGTCATCATTGGCGGGAATAACATAATCAACTAAATCCGGATTGGAATTGGTATCAACAATTGCCACCACCGGAATTCCTTTACGCTTAGCCTCGCGGACTGCCCCAATTTCCGCTTTTATATCAACCACAAAAAGGGCTTCAGGTAATTTTTCCAAAGAAGAAAGTCCTTCCAAAAATTTCTCCAGTCTTTTAATTTCTCGATCAATTAAAAGATTTTCTTTCTTTGTATAGTCATTATATTTGCCTTCTTCTTTCTCTTTCTTTAAAGTCTTAAGTTTTTCAATTGATTTTTTAATTTGATCAAAATTAGTTAAAGTCCCCCCAAACCAACGCCTAGAAACGTAAGGCATATTAATTTCTTTGCAAATTTTTTCAATAGTCTCCCTTGCTTGTCTTTTAGTACCAACAAAAAGAATTTTTCCTCCTTTTTTAACTAATTCTTTAACAAAAGAAATTGCCTCCTCAAGCCCTTCTTTTGTCTTTGCCAAATCGAAAATATGGACTCCATCCTTTTCTCCAAAAATATAGGGTTTCATTTTGGGGTTCCAACGGTTAACCTGATGACCAAAATGGCAACCCGCTTCAAGAAGTTTCTTTAAGGTTATTTCCTCCATTTAGATTTTGTTTCCTTAGATTCCGCTACTCGGCTGAGGCTTTAGGAAACATTTCCGAGTATGAGTACTCAAAAAAATTCTATCACAAAAATCTCCCTTTTGCAACCTCCAACTAGGTCTGGCCTCCAAATGATGATATTGACAAATAAAAATCCCTTTTTTAATATCATACTTTAGAATGAAACTTAAACTTATAAATTAACGCCCTCCATCTCAAAAAGGAGGGCATTTTTTTATGAGAAAACTTATTTTAAAAGATGGGGCCATTTTTGAGGGAGAAGGTTTTGGCGCTTCCACAGACTCCGCAGGCGAAGTAGTTTTTTCAACGGCAATGACCGGTTATGTTGAAACCCTAACTGATCCTTCTTTTTTTGGGCAAATTCTTGTTTTAACCTATCCCTTAATTGGAAACTACGGCGTTCCTTGCAAAAAATATTTTCAGTCAAAAAGAATTCAAGTCTCAGGATTGGTGGTAACTCAATGGTGCCCTACCCCCTCCCACTTCCAAAATCAAAAAAATCTTGATCAGTGGTTAAAAGAAAACAATGTTCCGGGAATTTCTGGAATCGATACCCGCTTTCTAACCCAAAAAATTAGAAAAAAGGGGGTGATGCTTGGAAAAATAATCGAAAAAAAAGACAATCTTGATTTTTACGATCCAAACAAAGAAAATTTGGTTGAAAAAGTAAGTATTAAAAAACCAAAATTTTTTGGAGGAGGAAAAAATAAAGAAACAATTTGTTTAATCGACTGCGGATTTAAAAAAGCAATTCTTGAATGTCTCCTTAAAAGAAAAATCAATGTCCTTGTTGCCCCCTGGGATTTTAATCCTTTCAAAAAATCTTTTTGCAGAGAAATTTCCGGTTTGGTTGTCTCCAATGGCCCAGGCGATCCCCAAATGGCAAAAAAAACTATCGAAACAGTCAAGGAAGCAATAAAGA
>Ga0209102_1000063_pt1 | contig 71164 bp, 73 predicted proteins | sample ConPoolayeHmetaG_FD_185483 | JGI IMG/M metagenome (GOLD analysis project Ga0209102, IMG submission 185483) | Hot spring microbial mat communities from California, USA to study Microbial Dark Matter (Phase II) - Cone Pool mat layer H metaG... ... | reverse complement strand
TTCTATTGACGGGAGGTAGGTTAAGAGATAAAATAAATAAGGTAAACTTGTTGTGATTTGGTGGGATGAGTGCCCACCTTTATTTTTATAAGAAGTTATGCAAACGCCAAGAACAGATTTTGCACAAGCTTTAAGGGCTATAGCCTCTGAAAGAGGTTTGGAACCTGAAGTAATTTTAGAGACTATCAAACAGGCGATAATTGCTGCTTATAAAAAGGATGCAAAGGAGAGAGGGGAAAATGTGGAACTTTTTGATTACGAGGTTGAGATTGATCCTATTACGGGTGAGTCCAAAATATATTCTTGGCCTTTATTAGATGAAGATGCAAACGAAGAAGAAAAGGGAAAAGTGAAAGCTGAAAAGAGAGATGTTACTCCTCCAGGTTTTGGCAGAATTGCTGCTCAGACAGCTAAACAGGTTATTCATCAAAAAATAAGGGAGGCAGAAAAGGGTGCAATTATGGACGAGTATGCCGAGCGCATAGGTGGATTAATATCTGGAATGATACTTCGTTTTGAAGGTTCCGATGTCAGGGTTGATTTGGGTAGGGCTGAAGGTATAATGCCAAAGGAAGAAAGAGTTCCTGATGAAAGGTTGAGTTTAAATCAAAGATTAACCTTTCTTCTTAAAAAAATTGAAGAGACTCCCAAGGGAAAGCAGATTATTTTGTCTAGATCAGATACCTTGTTTGTTAAAAAACTGTTTGAAAGAGAGGTTCCCGAAATAGCTTCAGGCAGTGTTGAAGTGAAAGCAATAGTTCGAGAAGCGGGAGTTAGGACGAAAATGGCTGTTTTTTCTAATCAGAGTGGTGTTGATCCAGTCGGATCTTGTGTTGGACAGAAGGGTATAAGAGTACAGGCTGTAACTAATGAGCTTGGAGGAGAGAGAGTAGATATAATACAATTTAGTGATGATATTCAGGATTTAATTAAAGCGGCTCTATCTCCTGCAGAAGGTTTGAGCGTAAAGCTTGATAAAAAGACAAAGACAGCATTGGTAGTAGCTCCTGAGGATCAACTTTCGCTGGCTATAGGAAAAGATGGTCAGAATGCAAGACTTGCGGCGAAACTGACTGGTTGGAAAATAGAAATTAAAGGATTTGTATCTGGAAAGAAGAAGGTCGAAGAAAATAGAGAAATTGAAGATACTCCTGGTAATAAAGAAGCAAAATCAACAAAGGAAGAAATTGTTATAGAGAAAGGGGAAGAAAAAGTTGAGGAAGTTAATATATCGAAAGACGAGACTTAGGTTATTTAGCTTAAGTTATTGGAAGTGTTAAAATATAAAGTATTCTATATAGTGTTATATTTTTTTGTTTTTTAGTTTTATATTCCGGGAGAATTAAAGAACCAATTGGTTAAATAAATTCTAATTGATTCATGGAAAAAAGAATTCGAAAGGAGACTAAATATGGATTTGGGAAAACCTTTAGTACAGATTTCAAGACCTCCAGTAGTTACAATTTTGGGTCATGTTGATCATGGCAAGACTACACTTCTTGACTTTATTAGGAAAACTGAAGTAGCAAAAAGAGAGGCAGGAGGAATAACCCAGAGGATTGGAGCGTCTCTGATTAAGACCAAAGAAGGTAAAAAGATTACCTTTATAGACACTCCTGGTCATGCCGCTTTTTACAAGATGCGTTCAAGAGGGGCGTATGTTGCTGATATGGCTGTGTTGGTGGTCGCTGGCGAGGAGGGGGTAAAGCCCCAAACTAAGGAAGCTTTAAATTTTATTTTAGAAGTAGGTGTTCCTTACATAGTCGCAGTTACGAAAATTGATTTGCCTACAGCGAACGTAGATTTGGTTCGAGGAGAAATGGAAAAGATTGGTGTTTCTTTTGAAGGAAGGGGAGGAAATGTTCCTTTAATAGGTGTTTCCGGTAGAACAGGAGAAGGGGTTGAAAAATTATTGGATTTAATTGTTTTAACTGCAGAGGTTTATGGCCTTAAGGGAAGTGAAAATGATCCGCTTGAGGCTGTGGTGATTGAAACAGGGAAAGACAAAAGAGGACTTACTGTCTCTGTTGTTGTAAAATCAGGAAAGATAAGAGTTGGTCAGACATTGGTTACGGAAACTAACAGAGCAAAGGTAAGGGGTATTTTTGATTCTTTTGGAAAATCAATAAAAGAAGTTTTACCTGGAGAGCCAGCCTTGTTATTGGGTTTTGAGGAAATTCCTGAAGTTGGTAGTAAAATATGGTCTGTCGAAGATAAGGGGGAATCTTATGTTGTAAAAAGGGAAGAAAAAACCAAAGTCTTGAATAAAGGGAAAATTTCTTTGATTTTAAAAGCGTCAACTTTAGGATCCATAGAGGCAATTACTTCAAATTTACCCCCTGATATAGGTTTGATTTATTCTGATGTTGGTGACATCACAGAAAGTGACATTTTTCTTGCAAAATCTACTGATTCTTTAATCTTTGGCTTTGAAGTAAAAATTTCCCAGCAAGTTTTAAAATTAGCAGAAACGGAGAATGTAAGAGTAGAAATTTTTGATATTATTTATAAGCTTTTTGAAAAGTTAGAAGAGATTCTTAAAAAGGAAAACTATCAGGTGAAGGGAAAGGCTGAAATTATAGCAATATTTCCTTTTGACAAAGCAAAAGTGGCAGGTTGCAGGGTTTTGTCCGGGGAAATTAAAATATCTGACAAGCTTATTTTATTGAGGAACGATTCAGAAATTGGTGAGGTTAGAATAGTTTCTATGAAGAAACAAAAATCAGATATTCAATCTGTTAAACAAGGGGAGGAATGTGGGATTTTGTTATCTCCTCAACTTGATTTTAGAATATCAGATGTGTTAATATCGCTTCAAAAGTAATTACTTTAATCTATTGAAGTATGGAAAATTCATTCAAATCAATTTTAGACAGATCTAAATCAATATTGATATTGTTACCCACAAAGCCCCTTTTTGACCAGTTTGCAGCTGGTCTTGCTCTTTATCTTAGTTTAAAACAAGAAAAGGATATTCAAGTTTTTTCACCAGAACCAGTTACAGTTGAATTCAATAGAATAATTGGTGTAAATAAGATTGCCCATGAACTTGGTAATAAAAATTTAGTTATTAAATTTGTGGGATATAAAGCTCAAGATATAGAGAGGGTAAGTTATGACATTGAAGATAGTCAGTTTAAACTCACTGTAGTGCCAAGGCAAAACGTTACTCCGCCAACTAAGGATCAGGTTGACCTATCTTATTCTGGAATTTCTTTTGATACAATTATTATGATTGGTGGTTTGAACGAGAGCCACTTTCCCTCGCTTTCACATAAAGAATTAAGTGGAGCAAACATTGTTCATATCGGTGTAAGGGATTTATCGCTTTCTTATGAAAAAGCATATATTTCTTTTTCAAGACCTGCTTCATCGGTGTCAGAGGTAGTTGCCAGTTTAATAAAAGAAAGTGGTCTATTATTAGATGAAGATATAGCTACTAATCTTTTAATGGGAATAGAAAGCGCAACAAATAATTTTATAAGTTCTCAAGTAACAGCAGAAACATTTGCTATTATATCTGATTTAATGAGAGTGGGTGGAAAAAGAGGATTTTTAAAAGCGAATAAACCTGTTGCTAGTGGTTATATGCAAGGATTGGTTACGAAACCCTTTGCAAATATAGGACAACCATTAGTTCAAAAGGCTCCTCAAGCATACGATAATTTATCGCAAGAGTTTGGAAAGGATAATCAGGAGAAAGTTGATACTCCAAGGACTCAAGATGATCAAGCATCTGAAAATGAAATGGATGCTCCAAATGATTGGTTAAAACCAAAAATTTTTAAGGGTTCATCTATAAGTTGAATTTATTGTTTGTTTTAAGAAATCACCCTAAAAAGGTTCAGTTTCAAATAAGGATTGATTATTGGAAAAAAGATAAGTTTGTGTTAATATTCAAAAGATGTATTTCTAGGTTTTCCCATACTTGGGGATTACTTTGTAATACATGACTATTTATGGCTTTAACCAAAGAGGAAAAAATAAAAATAATTTCAGAGTTTGCAAGAGAGAAAGGAGATACTGGTTCTCCAGAGGTGCAAATTGCGCTTCTTACGGCATCAATAGAAAAGCTTGCAAGTCATTTAAAACAACACAAAAAAGATGTTCATTCGAGACGTGGGCTTTTATCAATGGTTGCAAAAAGAAGACGATTATTGAATTATCTGAAAGGTAAGGATGAAGAAAGGTATAAAAGTTTGATAAAGAAGATTAAGCTAGAAAAGTAAGCTTCTTAGAATTGGTTTGTAAGACTTAATTTTTAGGCAAATTTAATGAAAAAGGTAGAGAAATCGATAGAACTAGCTGGTAGAATTCTGAAACTTTCAGTCGGGAATTTGGCCCAGCAAGCAGGAGGAGCAGTACTGGCTTCATATGGCGAAACAGTGGTATTGGCTACGGTTGTCTCTCAAAATTTAGGCCGTGATTTGGATTACTTTCCTTTGACTGTAGATTATCAGGAGAGACTTTACGCTGGAGGAAGGATTAAAGGAAGCAAATGGGTGAAAAGAGAAGGTAGGCCGACGGATGAGGAAGTTTTATCGGGAAGATTAATAGATAGGTCAATAAGGCCTTTGTTTCCCAAGACTTACAAAAAGGATGTTCAATTAATTGTTACGGTGTTATCGGTTGATTTGCAAAACGATCCCTCAATTCTTGCAGGTATAGCTGCGTCTTGTGCTGTTGCGATATCACCCATTCCATGGCAGGGGCCGGTAGCTGTTTTAAGAGTTGGTTTAGTGGACGATAAGTATGTTCTTAATCCAACCGATGAAGAGCTTGAATTATCTAAGATGGACTTGGTTGTTTCATTAAGTAAAGATGCAATTATTATGTTGGAAGCCGGAGCTAAAGAAGTAGAGGAAAGCCAGATAATTGAAGGAATTAAATTTGCTCAGAAAGAAGCCAAAAAGATAATTTATTTGATTGAAGATTTGGTAAAAGAGGTTGGAGTTAAAAAAGAAAAATACGAAGAAGTTAAACCACCCATCGCTTTGGTTAATCAGGTTAAGAAATTGTTGAAAGGGAAAATTGAAAGTCTGGTTGAGAAAATGGTTTTGAGTGAAGGTTATTCTGCTGACTTTAAAGAACTAGTAGATGCAGTCTCTTCAAGTTTTGATGATCAGGATAAAAAGTATATTCCTGGGATAATTGATACTTTAAAAAGGGAATATGTAAGGAAGGTTACGTTTAAAGGTAAAAGAATTGATGGAAGAGGGTTGGACGAGATAAGGAAATTGAGTGCAGAAGTTGGTATTTTGCCGAGAACTCATGGAAGTGCTATTTTTTCAAGAGGTCAGACACAGGTTTTAACTGTAACTACTTTGGGAGCGCCGTCGCTTGAGCAGTTAATAGAATCAGCTGAGGGAGAAGAAGCAAAGCGCTACATGCACCATTATTCTATGCCTCCTTATGCAACCGGAGAAGTTGGTAAAATAGGCAGTCCAAACAGGCGCGAAATTGGGCATGGAGCATTGGCTGAAAGAGCCTTAATTCCGGTAATTCCCAGTGAAGAGGAATTCCCTTACGCTATTAGGGTTGTTTCCGAGGTTATGAGTTCAAACGGCTCAACTTCAATGGCATCTGTTTGTGGATCAACACTTTCTTTGATGGATGCAGGAGTTCCTATAAAAATGCCGGTTTCTGGTATAGCCATGGGATTAATGATTGAAGATAGAAAAAATTATGTAATTCTCTCGGATATTTTGGGTTTGGAGGATTTTAATGGCGATATGGATTTTAAAGTTGCCGGTACCCAAAAAGGAGTAACGGCTATGCAACTGGATGTAAAAACACTTGAATTAAATGTTGAGATTTTATCAGAAGCTTTAGAACAAGCAAAGTCTGGGCGGGATTATATTCTGAAGTTTATGCTTAACACTTTAGGTAAGTATAGAGAAAATGTATCCTCACATGCTCCCAAGATAAAACTTGTTAAAATTCCGGTTGAGAAGATTGGAGAGTTAATAGGTCCTGGTGGAAAGAACATAAGGAAAATTATTGCCGAAACAGGGGCACAGGTAGACATCAACGATGATGGATCAGTCTTTATTTCTGCGTCTTCTGAAGAGGCTGTTAAAAAGGGCTTAGCTAGAATTGAAAGTATCACAAAGGATCCTCTGGCTGGGGAAATTTATAAAGGGGTGGTTAAGAGAATACAGCCCTTTGGGGCTTTTATAGAAATATACCCTGGCCGTGAAGGGATGGTACATGTTTCAGATATGAGTGAGAATTATGTTAAAGATCCCAACGATATCTTAAGTGTTGGTCAGACGGTTGAAGTTAGAGTAAAAGGATTTGATGAGATGGGAAGACTGAACCTTTCTATGATAATGGATCCTGGATTTGATTTAAGAAAGGATGAGAAAAGAAAAGAAAAAAGATTGGCAGGTAGCTATTTGAAGGTTAATGAAAGATTTAGAAAAGTTTCTCAAAAAGGAGGACCCCATTTCCCCACCAGTAGATTTTTGAGAGAGGATAAAAAAACCTCAAGATGAAATGTATTATAATAATTAAAAAGTTGTTAATAGTTGTAAAAGGAAATTTGTGATAAATTGAAAGTTAAACATGGCTGGAACTTTGTTGACTGAACAGATTAAAAGGCATTCTGAAAATGTTGACAAATCAGATCTTCCGATAGAGTTAAAAAAAAGTATTCTCATAAGACTTGAGCAATTGTCGGGTTTGGTTGAATCACCCACCTTTTTACAGGAGTTTGATAGAATGAATCAGTATCTAGATTGGGTTTTAGCTTTACCATGGAACAAAAGAACTAAGGATATTTTAGACCTTGCGCGTACCAAGGAAATTTTGGATAAGAATCATTATGGTTTGGCAGAAATAAAAGACCGGGTTTTGGAATATTTGTCGGTTATGAAGTTAAAACAGGAAAAGGGAGAGGGAGAGGATGTTCTTCGTGCTCCAATACTTTGTTTTGTTGGTCTAGTTGGGACAGGTAAAACAACCATTGCGTCATCTATAGCTGAAGCAATGGGGAGGAAGTTTGCCAGAATTCCATTCGGGGGTATGGGTGATCCACTGGATTTGAGAGGTCAGTCTAGATTATATCCGGAAAGCGAGCCGGGTAGAATTATAAAAGCACTTCGGGCAACCCAGAGTAAAAACTGTGTTATTTTATTGGATGAACTTGACAGGGTAACACAGGAAGGTAGGGCCTCAATAATGGGAGTTTTGGTTGAGCTTTTGGACCCTGAACAGAATAAGGCATTTGTTGACCATTATATTGATTACCCCTTTGATTTGTCTGAGGTTTTATTTATAGCAACAGCCAATAACACTAATAATATTGCTACAGCTGTTCTGGATAGGCTTGAACCTATTCAGATGCCTTCTTACACAGATAGTGACAAGATTGCGATAGGAAAAAACTACATGCTTCCAAAGATAATCCGCCAGTCCGGAATTCCTAAAGACTCTTTGGTTATTGAGGATGAGTCTTGGTCTAGGATTGTCAGACCATTGGGTTTTGATGCTGGTATGAGAACTCTTGAAAGAACTATTCAACAGATTGTTCGGAAAGCAGCCAGAGAAATAGTTGAGGGTAGAGCAAAAACGTTTGTAGTTACTCCGGAAAATGTTAAGGAGTTTCTCCAGTGAATAAAATGGGTAATATAGAAAAACAAGAACTTCTTAATGATATAAAAAAAAGGATGTCTCTTGATGATTCCTTACCTTTGAGAAAGGGAGCAACCAATTTAGTTTTTGGGGTAGGTAATTCTGATGCAGAAATTCTTTTCATAGGAGAAGGACCTGGTTATTGGGAGGATATGAAAGCTGAACCTTTCGTAGGTAACGCGGGTAAATTTTTGGACTCTTTGTTGAGCTTAATTAAGATATCACGGAAGGAAGTTTATATAACCAACGTTGTTCATCATAGACCTCCGGAAAATAGAGATCCCTTGCCCTCGGAAATACAAGCTTATGGAAGATATCTTGACGAGATTATAAAAGTTATTGATCCCAAAATAATTGTTACTTTGGGGCGTTTTTCAATGGCTAAGTTTTTACCCAATGCAAAAATATCATCTGTTCATGGCAGAAAATTTGTGGTTGAGTGGAATAATAAGTATTTAACTGTTGTTCCTATGTATCACCCTGCGGCCGGTTTGAGAAGTGAGGATGTTAAGCAAAAAATTATTAGCGATTTTAAAAAGTTGCCTGCAATTTTAGAAGAGGTGAGAAATGAACCGGAGGTAAAGAAGAATGAAAAAGGCGTGAAAATAAAGCAGATGAGTCTTATATAAAGTGGAAAATTGGAGGTCAAAGATAAAATAATTAAAGGGATTTGGTTTTGATTTCCTCTTTTTCGTTTTATACCTTTTAGTTATATTTATATTTTAATTTAGAAAATGGCTTTAAAATTTATTGCACTTTCAGGTACTGTAAGTGTCACCGAGAACTTGTACGTCTACGAGGCAGGTGGCAGGATGATGGTAGTGGATTGTGGAGTAGGTTTTCCCGATTTGGAAATGCCCGGAGTTGATTTGGTGATTCCTGATTTTTCCTATATTGTAGAAAATAAAGATAGACTTTCTGGGATTATTGTTTCTCAAGGGCATGAGGATCATATTGGAGCTATTCCATATTTATTAAGAAAAATCAATTCTCCAATATGGGCAGCTCCATTAGTGGCGGGATTTTTAAAAGATAAACTAGATGAGTTTGGAATAAAGAATTATATTATAAAAACCTTTTATCCTGAATCTTCCTCTTTTGAAGTCGGTCCTTTTAAAATTTTCCCGTTTAGGGTTTCCCATTCTGTTCCGGATTCAGTCGGGTTTGCTATAGATACGCCTGAAGGGAGGGTATTTCATGTCCCGGAGCACAAGTTTGATCAAAGACCAGCTGATGGGAGACCGTTTGATGTGGAAAGGGCAAAAGCGCTAGCCAGTGAGAAAAAAATATTATTTTTGGCATCCGATTGTTTGGGTGCTAATAAACCAGGTTTTACTGAAGGCGAGGCGGAAATTGAAGGTAATATGGAGGGAATCATGAAAAACGCTGGATATTCAATTTTTGCAACAGCAATTTCTTCTAATATAGGAAGATTTCAACAGATGATAAATATTGCAGAAAGGTTAAAGCGCAAGGTTGTTTTGCTGGGTCGTTCGGTTCAGAGGAAAATTGAAATAGCTTATGAGCTTGGTTACATTAAAATTCCCCAGGAATTGATTATTAGTATTAAATCTTCAAGAAAGTTTAAAAGAAGTGAACTTTTTTATATTGTTTCCGGTTGTTATGGTCAGGTGGGAAGCTCCTTGTATAGAATTTCTCTCGGTGAACACGAGAATGTTGAGGTTGCGGAAGGTGATATGATGGTTTTTTCTGCCGATCCTGCACCTCCTTACACAAAAGAAAGTCAGGATTTTGTTATTGATAATCTGATAGATAAAGGAGTAGAAGTGCACTACTATGATCTTCATGAAGGGCTTGATGAGGGACTCTATGTTTCAGGCCATGGGGGGCAGGGGGATATTGTTGAACTTTTTAGAATTGTAAATCCTAAATATTTTATCCCCATAGGGGGAGAAATAAGGTATATGAAATCATATCTTGATTTGGCTGTGAAATTTGGGACTAGTCCTGAAAATGTTTTTCGTCTGAAGCCGGGGGAAAGTGTAATTTTTGAAAACGGTTTGGCGAGGAAAGGTAAAAAGATAGACATAAAGCAAGTGTTGGTTCATGGTTTAGGGATCGGAGATGTTGGTAAAGTGGTTCTTGGAGATAGGGCGATATTAGGTAATGAAGGGGTGGTTGTTGTAGTTTTTAAATTACAAAAGGGGAAAGTTTTAGGCCTTCCCGAGATAATAAGCCGAGGGTTTATATTTGAGAAGGTTAGCCGTGATCTTTTGGACAATGCAGCTAGGAGGTTAAAAAAGCAGATTGAAAAAAAGGGAAGGGTTAAAAAGCCGCTAGTTCAGGGAATAACCTTGGATTATTTGGGAAAATTCTTCTTTCAAAAAACCGGAAGAAAACCCATGATTTTGCCAGTGGTAGTTGAAATTTGAGGTTTTGGTCTAAAATACTTTTCTTTCAAGAGGTTTTATCGTAAAATACTTTCAATGGGCGAGGGAGAAGGGACAAGTGAACAAGAAATAATAGCTAAAGAAAACAGCTTCATGGAAAATGGGAGAAATCAACGAGAAGTGTCATTTGATGAAAAGAAGATGGGTGAAGAGGTTTCGGAAGTTTGGCGAAGGATCAAGCTGCCGGAGGGGGATTCAGAGAGGGATGAAGAAGGAGCCCTTATTTTCCATGGCTTAGAAACTGGATTTCGTGAAAGTGTAAAGGAAGAAAGCGCTTCTGGAGAGATTTCTGGGGAGACTCGCTTTGGTACATTCTACTTTACCTATAAAGATGCGTGCGAATCGTTGAAAAAGCTAGATGATCCTGCAGAAGTCAATAGGGCAATTCATACGCTTAGACTTTTTCACCAACAACTTGGTTTAGAAGAATACAGAGTTAATATTGCTATAAAAGAGGGGATAAGCGAGGAAGAGAAACGAAGTTTAATAAAAGAAAAGATTAGGCAAGACATTGAGGTAATGCCGAGGCAGATGGCAGAGCATTTAATGGCGGGTTATGTTAGACAAAAGGCGGAGTTTTTTACGCGTATGGAGAGATTGTGGTCAGATTTGCAATCACCTTTGCAAACTTGGACCGAAGGTATAGAGCCCCTTAGTTTTCCAAGTAGAGAATTTGTTCGTGAGGAGGCAACCTCTCTTCGATTTGTGGACAATAGGATAAGATGGGAGGAAGAAAGGTTGCTTGGGAAAATAGGTAGTAAGGATCTTGAAAATAAAGTACGTGAAGCGAGAGAGAGGAGACATTTTTTTGAGGAAAAAAAACCACCTTCACTTAAAGGATTGGGTAAAGAAGAAAGTAATGGGCTAAGGAGTAATTTTTTGAGTTTATTAGAAAAAAGATATGGTGTTGAAGGGAGGCAAATTTTTGAAAGATTACCAGAAGATGAAAGAGAAAAATTGGAAGAGAATGCAATAAATAAGCAATTGCTCGGGCAGACTTCTCTTGAAAATCTTAGACGTTCACTTCACACAGCAGATCCTGACCTAATTGTTGAGAGATTGTCTGATGTGAAGAAGTTAAGATTAGAACTTAAGGCTGTTTATGCGGATATTAGAGTTGAGATAGCCAAAAAAAGATCCAAAGATGCACTTGATAAACTAAAAGAGGTAGCAAGAGATATTGCCTTAGGTTCCAAAAAGGAGTCTTTATTGAAAGATGTATGGGAAGCCTTTCCCTTTGTAAAAGAAGTTATAGATGCCAAAAGAAGCAAAATTTTTGCTTCTGCCAAGAAGGTGATTACAGAGGTTATAGATAAAACTCTAGCTGCAGGTGAAGAGGCTTCTGACTTGCTTGCAGCTGGTCTTGGAAACATCGAAGAGGGTTTGGATGCCACGGTGGGGAAGGCAGCGAATTGGGTAGAAGATAGGCTCAAAAGTACTACCGATGAGCTTCAGGCGAGCTTAAAGGTATTGGGGCCTGCTTCGCGAGAAAGGATGAAGTATGGGTGGAGAAGAGAGTTTTATGATAAACGACATGCGATAAGAGTCGGAGTTGATAAAGCTTTAACTTCTGCAAGAGTTCAAGTAGAAGTCGGTAGAAGGAGTGCTCGCTTGATAGGAAGGGGTCTGATAGGAAGTATGTTTGGAGTTTTAAGCGAAGAGGACCAGAAAGCATTTAAGAGAAAGCGTGAACTTTTGAGGAAAGTAGCCTCAAGACCCTTAAGATCAGCAGGGTTACTTCGGGCAGTAGAAAAGAATGGAAAAACCTATGCGGAAAAAAGGAAAGAAGTACCTGAATTTGAAATATTTTGGCGGGAAGCTGAAAAGTATGTTAACGAAGTAGTGAAGGAGGTTGCACCCCGGCCGGAAGAAGAAGTAAAAGTGAAAGGAATTGAAGAAGATATTCCGGATGTTAAAGAGCCCGCAGGGATTTCAGAAAAAGTGGATGAAGCTTCTCAAGAATTCAAAAAAAGATTTCCTAATATCAGGGATTATGAAGTGCTTACAACAGTGGGTAGTGATAAAGAAACGGTGATTGTTATGGGGTGGTGGGACGGTGAAAATTACATTCTTAGTAGGATAAATGATAGAGGGGAATTATTATATGATCTTGGTAGAGTAGAAGCTAAAGACTTAGAGAAGGCGAGAGAGATTTTTGAAAGAGGTCTTAAAGGTTTGGAGGGAGAAAATATAAGATACGAGAGGCATCAATATTTTGCGTTTGATCAAGAAGGAAACCTTGAATTGGTAAAAGGTAAATCTTCAGATTTTTGGCGAGAACTTATACCAGAAGAAAATCAAATCTTATCAGCAGCTGGTGCTGATTTGGAAGAAAAGTCTGAAGTACTTCCAGTGGGAGAAGCCGGGAAAGAGCCAGAAAAGTTTTTGGGGTTGAGGAGTGGAATGAAGGGACATGAGGTGATTAAGTGGACAGACCGGGAAGGGAATATTTTTACGACCCTCATTTGGTGGGATGAGTCTAATAATGTTTTCGATGAGATTGTAGATGGTGAAGGAAAAATTTTAGAGGGAGATCTTTCCAGACCCTTTCAGGCGAGAACAGATGAAGAAATTATGGAATATATTGAGGAATTAATTAGAAGGCTTCGTTCCCAAGAGGGTATACAGGAAGTTAAAAGGGGATTTTATTTTTCAAAAGATCCAGAAGGAAAAGTATTTTTGTTTGAACCAGTTGAGCCTACTACTGATAAAGCTCCTAAGGATAAAACCCTTGAATCTGAAGGAGAAGTTATTCCTGAAGAAATTACCTATCGTGAGCTTTCGAAGAGTGTTGCAAGATTGGCAAGAGAAAAGAATAGGGTAAAAGCAGATTATGAAAAGAAGATGCAAGAAAAAAGGGCACAAAGAGAGGATTTTGAGACATATTATGATGCTATTGAATCTTGGGAAGTTTCTCTTTATGATTTAAACGACTTTATTAATAGCAAACTACCTCCTGTGGAACGGGAAGACCTTTCTGGGAACAAAAATTTTGAAAAGTATATAAGATTGAATCAAAATTTGGTCGGTTTGCAAAATAGTATAAGACAAGCTCAAAGTGTGGAAGATCAGGAAAGGTTATTGAGAGAATATCGAAAATTAGTAAGTAAGAAGTGGGTGTATTTTAAAAGATTTAGGAGACAAGGTCTAATTAAATAATTATGGACACGAAGAAAAAAAGATTATTGGAACTAGTTGAAGATTTAAATTTTCCAATTCCGCCTGAAGAGGCAAAAGAGTGTGTGGAAAAGCTAAATGAGGGGGATTTAAATACCCTCATTAAAACTTATGAGGCAATTCTTAACTTTAGAGAGGATTTGGAAGATACTGTTCGTGAAGAAAACCCCGAGAAATACGAGGAGATTATGGATAAGTATCATCGTGATATGGAGGAAGCCTGGATAAAATACGCGAAGGATTCACAAAAAGAAGCAGAAGGGGAGGATCAAAGATTGGACCTTGCTGAAGCCAAAGCAGAAAAAAGTATAGAGGAAGCGGTAGAAGAATTCGAGAAAGGTTTGGAGGATGTGACAGACGTTAGTAATGTCTTGGCTTCGAAAATTAGGACTGTTATTGGGGGGAATAATTGACTTCTTTTAATCCCTTTCAACTAGTTTTTAAATTAGAAATTCTTGGGTATAATGGTTAAGATATGTCCAAAAAAAGAAAGAAAAGACTTAAGGATAAGAGAGCATTTAAGTTTAAGTTAAAGCCGGCAACCATCTATTCGATTGTTCAAATTACTTTTTTTTCTCTTTCCGCGCTCGTTCTAATTTCATTTTTAAGGCAAGGTGGTGCATTAATTTTGATTAATAATTTTCTTTGGGATTATTTAAATTGGTCCTCGTGGTTACTACCTTTTGTTTTTCTATCATTTGGCTTTCTGGTTTCAAAATATAAAACTCCATTAGGTCAACCCAATGTTGTTGTTGGATATTTGCTTTTTTTTGTTTCAACTGTGGCTCTTTTTAGAGTGGGAAAGGTGGGTGTTGTTTTTAGTGAAGCTATCTCTCATTTGGTAAGTAAAGCGGGTGCGGTGATTATATTTTTTGGTCTGTCTGTTATTGGTCTGGTTATTCTTTTTAATACTTCAATTGATCAAATTATTTCAATTTTAATTGGGTTTTATAACCAATTTGTTGTAAGGAAGTCTGGGATTAAAAAAACCTTTGGCTCGATTTCAAGTAAACCTCTTAAGGTTATAGGTGAGACAACCAATTCATTGAGTAAAGCCAGCATGGTTGACCAGCCCAAAAAAGTTGGAAAGCCGGAGAGTATGGTTCTGGAACAGAAGCTCGTAAGTAACACTCCGGGTGAGGAAAGAGTTTGGAAATATCCTGATGTGAGTATTTTGACGGATACAGTTTCGGGAAAGGCGGATAGAGGTAATATCAAAGACAATGCGGCGACAATAGAACAAAGTCTTGAATCCTTTGGTATTACAGCTAGGGTTGTTGAGGTAAATCTAGGTCCTGCGGTAACTCAATATGCCCTTGAGGTTGCTTTGGGAACTAAGCTTTCCAAAATAACTTCTTTAGAAAAAGATCTTGCGAGGGCTTTGGAATCTCCTACCGGTTCGATAAGAATAGAAGCTCCTATTCCGGGTAGAAGTCTTATTGGAATTGAATTACCCAATCGTTCTCCGGAATTTGTTTCTTTAAAGAAGATTATGGATTCAGATGTAATGAAGAAAAATACTAGTAAGTTGGCTGTTTCCTTGGGATTGGATGTTTCTGGAAAATGTTTAGTTGCAGACTTGGGAAAAATGCCTCACGTTTTGATTGCTGGACAAACAGGTTCGGGTAAAAGTGTGGCGATTAACACATTTTTATGTAGTATTCTTTTAAGAGCATCTCCTTCAGAAGTAAAATTTATTCTGGTTGATCCGAAGCGCGTTGAACTTATTGGTTATAACAATATTCCTCATTTGTTGACTCCGGTTATTGTTGAGCCCGAGAAGGTTGTTTCGGCTTTACGCTGGTTAATGTCGGAAATGGACAGACGTTATAAATTGTTTTCCCAAGCAGGTGCCAGGAATATAGATGGTTATAATGAAATGAGTGGCTTTCAGGCTTTGCCCTATATAGTTTTGATAATTGATGAACTCGCAGATATCATACTTTTTTCGCCGGTTGAAGTGGAAGATTGTATAACCAGAATTGCCCAAATGAGTAGAGCAACAGGAATTCATATGGTTTTGTCTACTCAAAGACCTTCAGTTGATGTAATTACAGGTTTGATTAAAGCTAATATACCTTGCAGGATTGCCTTCGCTGTTGCTTCACAGGTTGATTCTAGAGTAATTCTTGATGGTCCGGGAGCGGAAAAACTTTTGGGGAGAGGGGATATGCTTTATCTTCCTCCAGATCAGGCTAAGCCGGTAAGAATTCAAGGTGCTTTTGTTTCTGAAAAGGATATTATTTCGATAGTAAGTTTTCTTAAGAATCAGGGAGTTTCACCTCAATATACCGATGAAGTTGTAACAATGCCTAAACCGGGAGTCGTAACAGTTGAGGGAGTTCAGGGAGAGTTAGACGAATTGTTTAAGCAGGCTGTTGAAGTGGTTTGCCAGTATGATAGGGCTTCAGCTTCTCTTTTGCAAAGAAAGCTTTCCATAGGTTATGCACGTGCTGCCAGAATCATTGATCAACTTTATAGTGCGGGTGTGGTTGGAGAAATGGAGGGGAGCAAGGCTAGAGAGGTTTTGATAAGAGATCCTCAAGAGTTTTTTGGAAAACAAACTTCCGAGAAAATAGAAACTAGTTGATTTTTTTGAGGGTAAATAAACAAGCTATGAGAAGTGTGGGTGAATTAGTTAAGGAAGCTCGTCTTAAAAAAAAGTTATCGAGAGAAAAATTGGAATCTAGGACTAAGATTAAAAAGGAGTTTATTGAAGCATTGGAAGAGTCAAGGTGGGATTTACTACCAGAGTACCCAGTTGTTTTGGGGTTCGTAAAAAATATTGCCGATTCTTTGGACCTAAACGGCAAACATCTATCTGCCCTTCTTAGGAGAGACTATCCTCCCAGAAATTTAAAAGTTAATCCTAATCCGGAAATTAAGGAAGGATTTAAGTGGAGTCCGAAAAATACATTTCTTGCAGGTATTATTTTTGTAGTTTTAATTGTTCTATTATATCTTGGTTATTCTTATTTTAAATTTATTGCCCCTCCGTATTTAAAAGTAGAAAAACCTCAGGAAGGTCAATTGGTTACTCAGGGTGTCGTAAAAGTTTCTGGAAAGACAGACCCTGAGGCTTATGTAATTGTTAATAATCAACCGGCTATAGTTGATGAAAATGGTAGTTTTGAAACAGAGCTTAATATAAATGATAAGATAAATGAAATTGAAATTAAGGCAAGGTCACGTTCCGGACGAGAGACTGTAATCCACCGAAAAATAGAAAATTTACTAGGTGAACAGAATTGAGAATTTTAAAAAGGTTTAGTATTTTATATATAAAATTTATATTTAAGATTTCTTTATGGATGGGGTTCAAAGATTACTGGTTATAGTAATAACTATCTTAACTGCACTTCTATTCTTGGTAGGTTTGCAGGTTGTATTGATGATTATAGATTTAAGAAGAGCTTTAAAGCGTTTGAATAGTATTTTAGATGATGCTATTCTAGGGGGCGGTTTGATAAGGCCTGACAAGTTAACTAGAATAATTGAGCTTTTTGGAAAGTATAGGAAGTTGGGTAAAAGGGGAGAAGGAGGAGATGAAAATTCTTCTTAAGTGTAGATTTAGCTTCGTGATAAATGTATACTTCAGTATATGAAAGCGAAGGAGATTAGACGAAAGTATATTAAATTTTTTCTTGCTTCGCCCAGAAATCATTTGGAAATTAATCCAGCCCCTCTGGTTTTAGAAGAAGATCCAACTACTCTTTTTACCTCGGCTGGCATGCAACCACTTGTACCATATTTGCTTGGTAAAAATCATCCTTTGGGGAAGCGTTTGGTAAATTCTCAACCTTGTCTTAGGTTAAACGATATTGATGAAGTTGGGGACAATAGACACACCACCTTTTTTGAAATGTTGGGAAACTGGTCACTTGGTGACTATTACAAAAAAGAACAGCTTGAGTGGTTATATAATTTTTTTACCAAAGAGCTTGCTCTGGAGAAAGAAAGGTTGTGGATTTCAGTTTTCGGGGGTTCGAAAGATGTTCCGAAGGATGAAGAGTCTTATGATATCTGGAGAAAGTTAGGAATACCTGAAAGTAGAATTTACTTTTACGGAGTAGAGAAAAATTGGTGGTCGATGACTGGTGTTCCGAAAGATATGCAGGTGGGTCATATAGGTGGTCCGGATTCTGAAGTCTTTTATGATTTTGGGGAGGAGATTAATCTGCACGAAAAATCCAGCTTTAGGAATAAACCCTGTCATCCAAATTGTAATTGTGGGAGATTTTTGGAAATTGGTAATTCGGTTTTTATTCAATATAAAAAAGTATCTGACGAAAGTTTGGAAGAACTTCCTAATAAAAATGTTGATTTTGGAGGGGGTTTGGAAAGAATAACAGCAGTAGTCAATAAAGATCCTGATATTTTTAAGATTGATTTATTTAATAAAACTATTTTGAATGTTGAAGAGGCGGTAGGGATAAAATATGGTACTTCGGATAAAACTGATAAAAACTTTAGGATTATTTCTGACCATCTACGGGCAGCAATTATCTTGATTGGAGAGGGTGTTGTACCTAGTAACAAGCTTCATGGTTATGTAGTAAGAAGATTGATTAGAAGAGCTATTTTTCATCTAAAACTTTTGGGGTTTGATTTTAAAAAGAGTAAAATTTCGGATATAGGTTATCCTTATACTGCTGATTTTGAGATAGTTAGGAATAGTTGGTCTAATATAAAGGAGGAATTAAACCTTGAAGCGGTTAGATTTAACTATGCCTTAGAACGGGGTTTGAGGAAACTGGAGATTCTAATAAAAGATAAAAAAATTAATGGCAAGTCAGCTTTTGATCTTTACCAAACTGAGGGGCTTCCTCTTGATCTAACCCTTGAAATACTTTCGGAAAGAGGAATTTTACTAAACCAAAATGATATAAAAATTTTCAAAAAAGAATTTGAAAAACATAAAGATTTGTCGAGAACTGCATCATCGGGAATTTTTAAAGGTGGATTGGCAGATCATTCTTTAAGAGTTATTAGATTTCATACGGCTGCCCATATTCTTCTGGCATCCTTGAGGAAGTTGGTAAATTCAAAGATTGTTCAAAAAGGACAAAATATTACAAAGGAGAGATTGAGATTTGATTTTTCCTATTCTAGAAAGTTAACTAGTGAGGAATTAGAAAGTGTTGAAGGTTTGATTAATAAAATTATAGAGAAAAATTTGCCGGTTAATTTTAAAATAATGTCCAAAAAAGAAGCTCTGAAAACGGGAGCAATTCACACTTTTTATGAAAAATATGCAGATACAGTAAAGGTTTATTATATTGGGGGTTCTATAGATAAGGCTTTTAGTAAGGAGTTTTGTGGTGGGCCGCACGTTTCTAAGACTGGTGAGATAGGCCGTGTTAAAATTAAAAAGCAAGAAAAAATTGGTACGGAAATTGTAAGGGTTTACATAACTGCCGAAAATGGTTGATTTTAAGAAAATACTGCCTAGAAAAGATAGTGAGGAATACTTTTGGTCTATCTTGATAGAACCTGGTTGGGTGCAGGCTGGAATTTGGAAGGTAGAGGGAAAAGAAGCAAAAGTTTTTTTTATTAGTCCCGCAACTCCATGGAATTTGGATGAGGATCTTATCACCTCTTCCGATACTGTTCTTTCAGCAGTAATTCAAAATTTTCCTGAGGACGTTAAGGAGCCTTCTAAAACTGTTTTTGGAGTTTGCTCATCTTGGGTGGAAGATGGTCAGATAAAAAGTGATTATTTGGAGAAAATAAAAACACTATGCAGTGAATTGTCCTTAAGTCCTATAGGTTTTGTTGTACTACCTGAAGCTATAGCTCATTACAGAAAATCTATTGACTCCGTTCCCTTGAGTGCGGTAACTTTGGGTATTTATAAAGATGAACTGGAAGTTAGTATTTTCCAGAATGGGAAATTACTGGGAGTAAGTCAGGTTGCTCGATCTGTTTCTTTGGAAGATGATGTTTTTGAAGGGCTTTCTAGGTTTTCATCGTTGCAGAATATTCCTTCTCTGTTTTTGATTTATAACGGGAAAGAAAAAGAACTGGAAGATGCAAGTCAATCGCTTCTTAAGGTCAATTGGGAAGATTTTGATAAAATAAAAATACTCCATACTCCCAAGATAGAGGTTGTTAGTGTGAAGTCTAAAATATATGCTGTTTGTTTGGCTGGTGCATCAGAGATGGCTGGAGCAACAACTTTGAAAATAGAGGAATCATTTTGGGAAGACAAAGTAGAAGGGAAGGTAGGGGTAGCGTCTTTTATAAATAAGCTGGATACCAGCCAAGTTGATTCTGAAAAAGAAGAAGTTGATGAATTTGGAAAGATAGATGAGACTACTTTCAGTGAAGCTAAAAGGAAGGTTAGTCAGGAAAAAGGTCAGGAGGAAGTAGATGATAGCTCGCCTGAAGATTTGGGATTTGTTGTTGATCGGAATGATGATCAAGAACAGACATCTAAGAATATTCCAACAGAAGACGAAATTGAGGGTGAGGAGGTTTTAGATGAGAATTATAACAATGTACTTCCTGTTGGGGAAGGGTTGGTTGATAAGACTTTACCTGATAGGAAAATTGGAAAAATGCTGAGTCAACTGAAAGATAAATTAGGTTTCAAGAAGTTTCAGATAAATTTTTTCAGAAGACTGCCATTTACTCTTGGAAGAAAGGTTTTTACTTTTGGTATTTTGTTTATGTTTTTGCTTTTTGCACTTTTATTTTCTGTTTGGTGGTTTTTGCCAAAGGCAAAGGTTACAATTTATCTTTCGCCAATGAAGTTAAGTGAAACGACTCAGGTTTCGATAGATTCTTCAGGTCGAATTTTGGAAAATTTGGAGGATAAATTACCTGGCGAGATTCTTAGAGTTTCAATTGCAGGGGAAAAGACAAAGGATACTACGGGAGTAAAACTTGTTGGAGAAAAAGCAAAAGGGGAAATAGTCTTGTATAGGGTAGGTTCGGAGGTTGAACTTAAATCTGGTACGCAAATTGAAGGACCTGATAATCTTAAATTTACCTTGGATACGAATGTAGCTATCGCAAGCGGCAGTGCAAGTTCCCCTAGTACTGCTAGGGCCAAGGTAACAGCGAAGGACATTGGAGCTCAATATAACTTAGCCGGGGGTACTTCTTTTACAGTTGGAGATTATTTAATTAGTGAGATTGAAGCTAAGAATGAAGCATCTTTTTCCGGAGGAACAAGTTATGAAGTAAGTGCTGTTTCGCAAGAAGATATTAAGAATTTAGAAGAAGAACTTTTGGAGGAGTTGTCAGAGGGAGTGAAAAAGAAAATTTTAGGTGATGTACCTGATGATAAATATTTTATTGAAAGCTCGTCAAAGATTGGGATCAAGGAAAAAAATTTTAGTGCAAAAGAGGGGGATGAAGCTGAAACTCTTAAACTTTCAATGGAGGTAGAAGCAAAAGCTTTAGTTATAAAAAAGGAAGTTTTAGATGATTACGCGCTGAGTTTTTTGAGAGAAAAAGTACCCCAGGGTTATGTTTTAAGAAAAGAACAGATAAGTTATGATTTTGATTTTGATAAGGAAGAAAAAGGAATTTATATGTTTAAATTGGGAATTTTGGCTAATCTTCTTCCTCAGCTGGATGGCAGAATTATTGCCGAAAAACTTAGGGGTAAGTATAGATCTGTGGCAGAGGATTATTTGTCTAAGGACGTTGCCGGTTTTGTGAAGGCAGATATAAGAATAATTCCCAATTTTCCAGATAAAATTGAAACCTTACCTCATCTGGTTAAGAATATAGAAGTTGAGTTTGCCGCAGAGAAATAATTATGGTTTTTTTGGGGCATATTTTGAGTTTAAAAGGATGAATAATGAATTTGATTTTTTTGAAAAACTTTTATTTATATTATCTTAAATTAAGACTTAGTCTTGTAATTATTTAAACTATGACTCAAAAAACCATTATAAGAATTTGCTCTGTAATTATGGGATTATCAGGATTGGTAATTATTTTTACTAGTCTTTATCCAATTTTTTCCTATGAATGGGAAGCTTCACAGAAATACCCAATCCTTATTAGTCCCTTAGTAGATAGTGATACTGCAAGTTTTAAGTTTTTAGAGAAGGATTACACTAAAGCGCAAAATTGGTTCGAGGGGATGCAGAATTCAGATTTTAATGAGGGAGAATTTAAATATTTTACTCTTTCAATACCCAAGCTTAAAATTCAGGCTGCGATAGTAGTTGTAGGAGGTAATGATTTATCAGATCATCTTATTCAGTTTCCGGGAACAGCACTTCCAGGAGAAATAGGAAATTCTGTAATTTTTGGACACTCGGTACTGCCTCAATATTTCAACCCTGAAAATTATTTGTCTATTTTTTCCACGTTACCCTCTTTGAAGAAAGATGACGAGATAATAGTTAATTTTGACGGAGTAATATATAAATATATAGTAAGGGATATATTTGAAGTAAGGCCTTCGGATATACAGATTTTGGAGCAAAGTAAAAGTAAGTCATTTCTCACATTGGTTACCTGTACTCCGCCAGGACATCCTCTGAAGCCAAAAAGATTAATCGTTAGGGCGGAATTGATTGAAAGTTAGGTATATGAGCATCTTAGGAATAGATTATGGAAGGAGAAAGATTGGTTTAGCCATATCTGAAGGTTTTTTGTCGGAACCTTTAAAGGTTATAAGATATAAAAAAAGGGAGGAAGCTTTTAAAGAAATTAAATCAATTGTTTTAAGAGAGAAAGTAGAAAAAATAGTTATAGGTATATCCGAAGGGGAAATGCTTTTGGAAACTAAAGACTTTGCTGAAGAGTTGGCTAAGGTTGTTGAAGTTCCAGTTGATTACCAAGATGAAACGTTATCTACCTATGATGCTAAAAATTTGTCCTTCGGGGCAGGAATAAAGAGAAAAAAAAGGAGATTTATGGAGGATTCTTATTCTGCCGCTTTGATTCTTGAGTCTTATCTTGAAAAAAATCCTAGACGATAAACAATTTTAAAAATTTAGGAAAAAATGTTACCATTTATGCTATACTAAAATGGTCATGTTAAAGAATGTTATAGCACCCATTCAGGCCTGGTTGCTTTCGCAGGGAAGATGTGTTGCTGATGGACAGCCGCTGGATGTTTCTGGTGGTGAAAAGAGAAAAGACGGAACGATCAAAGTTACCCATTCCTGCGGGAGAATTTTTATTTATGACCCAAAGACTAAAAAATATAGGAGGGCCTTGTTGGAAGAAGTCTAGGAAGGGGTATTTTTTTCTCCTTTTTGGTTCATTTTTCTCTAATTTGCTTGATTTGATTTTTATTTATTGAAAGGAGTGGTAAATATATTTTCTAAGATAAAGAGAAATAATTTGACTTTGGCAACTTTGGTTGCTTTCTTGATTTTAACCTTGGGGATTTTTTTGTACTGGTTTTGTTTAGGTATTCAACCGGTTTCCAAAAATAGTGGGGATAGTATAAGTTTTGTTATTGAAAAAGGTAAGTCCGCTTCACAGATTGGTGAATCTCTTTACAAAAAGGGTTTGATTAAGAGTCCTTTGGTTTTTAAACTCTATGTCCAGTTTTTTAATAAATCAAAAGGTATTCAAACTGGTAAATTTGAGCTTTCACCATCTTATTCTTTGGTAAAGATAGTCGAAGTGATTAGTAGTGCACCTCAGGAAGTTTGGGTTACTATTCCTGAAGGTCTAAGACGCGAAGAGGTAGTGGATAGGTATATCAAAGGTCTTGATAAAGGGGGTAAAGAAGCAACTCTATTTCGTGAGAACTTTTTAAAAGAGTCTGAAGGTTTGGAAGGTTATTTATTTCCTGATACCTACCTTATTCCCAAAGATATTCAGGCTTCAAAGGTTGTTTTAATGATGAAAAATAATTTCGATAAAAAAATTAGTGAAATTAAGAGTAATTATCCTTTTGGGTATAGTTTGAAAGAGGTTGTAATTTTAGCTTCTTTAATTGAGAGAGAGGCAAAAACTGATGAAGAACGGCCTGTAATTGCTGGTATTTTATATAATCGGTTAGAAAAAAAATGGCCTTTGCAAGTTGATGCAGCGGTTCAATACGCTGTCGCTAGTTTAAAAATGAAGAATCAGGGAAATCAGGTGGATAAATACTGGGAAACTCTAAGAGAAGGTGATTTGGATATAGATTCCCCCTACAATACCTATAAATATCAAGGATTACCACCTGGGCCAATCTCTAATCCTGGGTTAAAGTCATTGAAAGCGGCAGCTAATCCTCTTATGAGTGACTATTTTTTTTACATTCACGCTGATGGAAAAGTTTATTATGCGAGGACTTTTGAAGAACATAATAGTAATATCAGAAAATATTTAAGGAAATAGTGATGTGTCTTAAACAGTGAATAAGTCCAAGATACGTTATTTAGGCTTCTTCTTCGATGTCCTTTTATATAAATATAACACAGACAACAGGCTATTGACATAAACAAAATTTATAATATAATCCTCTCTAGTTGTTCTGACGCTAAGACTGAAAAGCGTTTAAATATACCAAGTTAAACTTGGTAAATTTTTGTGTCCCAAGCAATACTTGGGTTTTTTCAGTCAAAAATTAAGTGAACTTAATATACCTCAAATGACGAAATCTAATAAACGCATCAATTTTGGAAAAGAAGAGAAAAATCTTCCCCAATTAGATTTATCTCGAGTCCAAAAAGAATCTTGGGAGTGGTTTTTGAATGTTGGTATTGCCAATGAACTTTCGGAAATTAATCCAATAGATGACTTTACAGGTAAAAACTGGCAGATAATACTTGAGAATCCAGAACTTGGCAAACCTAAATTAACTCCCAGAGAAGCTTCAGCTAAGGGTCTTACCTACTCAGTTCCTTTGAAAATAACGGCGACATTAGTCAATAAAAGATCAGGTGAAAAGAAAACACAGGAGGTTTTCCTAGGGGATCTTCCACAAATGACCTCTCGAGGAACATTCATTATTAATGGGGTTGAAAGAGTGGTAATAAATCAAATAGTTAGAAGTCCTGGTGTTTATTTTTCGGGAGAATTAGATCCATCTTCAGGCAGAATACTTTACAAAGCAGAAATGAGACCATTAAGAGGGTCTTGGTTGGAATTTGAGGTAGATAGGAATGATGTGATTTTTGCAAGAATTGATAGAAGAAGAAAAGTTATTGCGACCACTATATTGAGGGCGATGGGGGTTGAAAGTACTGATGAGATTAAAAGGATCTATGAGAAAGTAGATGTGAATGAACAACATAAGTATATAACCTCAACTTTATCGAAAGATTCTACAACCGATAGGAATGAAGCACTTATAGAAATATATAGGAAGATGAGGCCAGGTGAACCGGCTTTGCTTGAAAATGCTGAAGGATTATTTAAGAGTATGTTTTTAGATCCCAAAAGGTATGATCTTGGCAAAGTAGGCAGATATAAGATAAACAAAAGGCTCAATCTGAATATCCCTAATGATAAACCCAATTGGGTTTTAACTCAGAAGGATATTATAACAACCCTTTCTTATCTTATTGGTTTGCAAAATGGAGAAGGTAGAGTTGATGATATTGATCATCTTTCCAACAGGCGATTAAGAAGAGTGGGTGAGTTGGTAGCCACAAATGCCTTAAGAATAGGACTTTTGAGATTAGAACGTTCTATAAAAGAGAAGATGAGCTTGATCTCTCCTGAAGATGAACCCCTTCCTGCTGCTTTGATAAATGCCAGGCCTTTAATAGCTGCGTTAAATGAATTCTTTAGATTGAACCAGCTTTCAACAATTCTTGATGACACGAATCCTTTAAGTGAAATAGATAATCTAAGAAGAATTTCTGTACTTGGGCCAGGGGGTATAAACAGAGAAAGGGCATCTTTCTCTATAAGAGATGTAAACTCCTCCCAATATGGAAGGATTGATCCTGTTAGAACTCCTGAAGGACCAAATATTGGTTTGGTTACCTATCTTTCTCTTTATGCTAGGGTTAATGAATATGGTTTTATAGAAACTCCTTATAGGAAGGTAGAGAAGGTAAAGGTAGGACATAAAGTTAGATCTAAGGTTACAAAGGAGATAATCTATCTTACTGCGGATGATGAGGAAGAATTTCATATTACTCACTCGGGTGTTAATATTGATAAAGATGGTTTTATTATCGACTCACGTGTTCCTTTTAGGTATAAAGGGACTGTTACAGAAGGATCTTCTGAACTTGTTGATTTTATAGACGTGACACCAAGACAGGTTGTAGGAGCTTCTTCCTCGATAATTCCTTTTCTTTCTCATGATGAGGGGAATCGGGCTTTGATGGGAGCTAATATGCAATGCCAGGCTGTGCCATTAATAAAGCCTGAGGCTCCAATAGTTGGTACAGGTATGGAGGAAGCGATAGCCGAAGGGATGATGAGGTTTACTAAAGCCCTTCACGATGGGATTGTTACTTATGTTGATGCTAATAGAATTGAGGTTAGTCTTAATAGGAAGGTGGATAATGATCTTGGAAATCTTGAGGACGTTGAAATTACCGAATCTGGTACCAAGGAGATTTATTATTTGACGAAATTTAAAAGAACAGCAAATTCGACCTGTTATAACCAAAGAGTTTTGGTAAATGTTGGTCAGAAGGTAAGGAAAGGAGACCTTTTGGCTGACGGACCCTCTGTTGATAATGGGGAACTTGCTTTGGGAAGAAATTTAATAATTGCTTATACCTCGTATGAGGGTTATGGATTTGAGGATGCTGTTTTGATATCTGATAGATTGGTCAAAGAGGATCTTTTGACCTCTATTCATATTGAGGAGTATGAAGCTGATGTTGTTGATACAAAACTTGGACCGGAGGAGTTAACTCGTGACATACCTAATGTTGCTGAATCGGATTTGGCTAATCTTGCCGAAGATGGGATAGTGGTGATAGGAGCAGAGGTAGGTCCAAATGATATTTTGGTTGGAAAAATAGCTCCTAAAGGTGAGACTGAGCTGACTGCAGAGGAAAGATTGTTGAGGGCAATTTTTGGTGAAAAAGCTAGGGAAGTTCGTGATACCTCCTTAAGAGTGCCTCACGGTGAAAGGGGGATAGTTATTGATGTATCGATTTTAGATAGAGAAAAAGGTGATGAATTGGGTCCGGGTGTTCTTAAGAGAGTGATTGTAAAAGTAGCTCAAATCAGAAAAATTACCGTTGGTGATAAGGTGGCAGGAAGACACGGAAATAAAGGAGTTATATCCAAAATTCTTCCTGCCGCAGATATGCCTTATCTTCCTGATGGGACTTTGGTTGATATAATTATCTCCCCTCTTTCGGTTTTGGCTCGTATGAATTTGGGCCAGCTTCTCGAGGCTCATTTGGGATGGGCTCTTCAAAAAAGGGGTTTGAAAGCTTCTATTCCCGTTTTTGAAAAGATTGATGAAGAAACAATTGTGGAAGAGCTCAGGAAGTCCAACTTACCGGTTAACGGTAAAGCAAGATTGATCAATGGAAAGACGGGTGAACCATTTAAAGAGGACACTGTTGTAGGAGTAGGTTATATTCTCAAACTTAAGCATATGGTTGAGGATAAAACTCATGCCAGATCAACAGGTCCTTACTCTTTGGTGACGCAACAACCATTGGGAGGAAAAGCTCAGATGGGAGGGCAGCGTCTTGGAGAAATGGAGGTTTGGGGTTTGGAAGCTCACAGAGCTGCTTATACTTTACAGGAAATGTTAACTATTAAATCTGATGATGTAGTTGGTAGGGCCAGAGCTTTTGAGGCAATAGTTAAGGGAATTGATATACCTGAAGCAACTGTGCCGGAAAGTTTTAAGGTTTTGGTTCGTGAGTTGAATTCACTCTGTCTATCAATAGATGCGGTCGGAGGGATATACAAAAAGGAGGAGGATTCTAGTTTAAATGAGGGTGTGGAACTTGCAAAACTTTCTGGGGCAGAAGTTGTAGCTACGGATGAATTGGTTAATGCAAAAAGTCCAATGGAAATAGAGGAGGTGTCTGAATAAAAAAATATGGAACCACTATCAGGTTTAAATAATCTAACTGATTTTAAGAGCCTAATAATAGGTTTGGCCTCTTCTGATGAAATTAAAAGTTGGTCTAGGGGTGAAGTAACCAAACCAGAAACTATAAATTATAGGACTTTAAAACCCGAAAAAGACGGCCTTTTTGATGAAAGAATTTTCGGTCCCACAAAAGACTGGGAATGTTATTGTGGAAAGTATAAAAGAATAAGGTATAAGGGAGTTGTTTGCGATAAGTGTGGTGTTGAAGTAACCCAAAGTCGTGTTCGAAGGGAAAGGATGGGTCATATAAATTTGGCGACTCCCGTTATTCATGTTTGGTTTTTTAAAGGAGCGCCATCAAAAGTTTCTCTTTTACTGGATGTACCTCCCAAGGCTATCGAGCAGGTTATTTATTTCGCGAGATATTTGGTTTTGGAGGTAGATGAAAAAGCTAGGAAAAATGCTGTTTTGAGACTGGAAAAGGTGTCTTTGGAAAGAGAGAAAGAGATAGTTAAGACTTTTGAGGAGAAAAGAAAAGTTTTGATGGAGAAATCGATTGAGGAAAGAAACAAGGTTGAAAGTAGGATTAAAGATAAAGAACAATTGGCTTTGGCTATTTCCGAAATAGACCTTGAGACTAGAAAAAAAGAGACGGCTTTGGCTGAAGAAGAAAAATCAACTTTGGGAAGAACAAGGGAATTATTTATTAATTTAACCTCATTGGTTAAAGGTTTGAAGTTATTTACGATTCTCTCTGAGGAGGAGTACGATGAACTGGAAAGTTATGGAGCTTCTGACTTTTTCAAGGCTAAGATGGGAGCTGAGGCGGTAGCTAGCGCACTTTCCAAGATAAATATTGAAGAATTGGCTGTTAGCCTTCGTAAAGAGCTAGAAGAAAGTAAGGGTATTTCTGCAAAATATGTGAAATTAACCAAAAGACTGAAGTTAGTTGATGGAATGAGGCGTTCCAAGACCAGTCCTTCTGCGATGGTTATTAAAGTTTTACCAGTTCTTCCGCCCGACCTGAGGCCGATGGTTCAGCTTTCGGGAGGTAGATTTGCAACCAGTGACCTAAATGATTTATATCGCAGGGTTATAAATAGAAATAATAGATTAAAACATTTAATTGAACTGGGAGCACCGGAAATTATTCTTAGAAACGAAAAAAGAATGCTCCAAGAATCGGTTGATTCACTGATAGATGCGTCACAAAGAAAGACGACTAGAAAGAGTCGGGGAAGACAACCTTTAAGGTCAATTTCCGACCTTCTGCGTGGCAAACAGGGTAGATTTAGACAGAATCTTTTGGGAAAGAGGGTGGATTATTCCGGTAGATCTGTAATTATTGTGGGTCCTGAATTAAAACTTACTCAGTGTGGAATACCCAAAGATATGGCTTTAGAGATGTTTAAGCCCTTTGTTTTAAGGGAGATGATTTTAAGAGGTGTAGCCCCGAATGTTAAGAGTGCAAAAAATCTGCTTGAGAGACGTCCTCCTGAGGTTTTTGATATTTTGGATGAAATTACCAAAGATCACCCGGTTATCTTAAATAGAGCTCCTACTTTACATAAACTCTCAATACAAGCTTTTTATCCGGTTTTGATAGAGGGTAGCGCAATAAGGATTCATCCAGCTATTTGTTCTGGATTTAACGCGGATTTTGATGGAGATCAAATGGCCGTCCATGTTCCTCTATCTAAGAAGGCGATTGATGAGGCTAAGAATTTAATGTTACCCTCAAACAATTTGCTTCGTCCAGCAGATGGCAGTCCAATAACAACTCCGGCGAGCAAAGAGATGGCATTGGGAGTTTATTATTTGACAAGTGAAGATATAAGGATAAAACCTTGTGAAACTGTGTTTGCTGATAGACAAGAAGCTTTATTGGCTTATCAGACAGGTAAGATAGAATTAAGGCAAAAGATTACCCTTAGAGAAAACGGCTCTCTAATTGAAACAACGCCCGGTAGAATTCTTTTTAATGAAGTATTACCTAGCGGTTTTGATTTTGTTAATGAAGCGGTTACATCATCTAAGATAAAAGAACTTTTTACTAAAGCATTTATGATGACGGATAGGGAAAATGTAACTTCAATGATTGATTCTATTAAGGAGTTAGGTTTTATGGGTGGGACAATTTCTGGACTCTCTTTTGGAATATTTGATTCCAAGCTTTTACCGGAAAAACAAAAACTACTCAAAGAGGCGGAAAGAAAAATTGCTGAAATTGAATCTAATTATGCTCAGGGATTGATAACTGCTGAAGAGAAAAAGAGACTATCTCAAGAAGTTTGGATTCAGGTAACCGAAGAGCTGGCGGATAAAACTTGGAATCTTTTAGATGAAACAAGTCCGATAAGAGTGGTTATAGATGCTAAGGTCGGTCGTGCGTCAAGAGATCAAGTAAAACAGTTAGCGGCAATCAGAGGATTGGTAGTTGATCCTTTGGGTAAGATTGTCGAACTTCCGATAAAGAGTAATTTTAGGGAAGGTCTTTCTGTTTTTGAGTATGTAACCTCATCGAGGGGTTCAAGAAAGGGATTAACAGATACCGCTCTAAAGACCGCGGATGCAGGATACTTGACAAGAAGGTTAGTTGATGTTGCACATGATGTAATAATAAGGAGTGATGATTGTAAAACTGAAGAAGGCTTTCTAATTAAGAGGGATCCCCGATCGTCCTCGTTTGCTAAGAGAATAGTTGGAAGATTTGTTGCTCAAGATGTCAAAATTAAAAAGGATGGTAGGGAGATTGTTTTGATATCCAAGGGAGATTTGATTAATGATCTAAAAGCGCAGGAAATAGATGCGGCTGGCGTTTCTGAGGTTTTAGTTTATTCGCCCTTAACCTGTGCTTTACGTTATGGAGTGTGCACTAAGTGTTATGGAACAGATTTATCCAACAAGGAGATTGTTAGTATTGGTGTTCCAGTAGGAATAATCGCAGCCCAGTCAATTGGTGAACCTGGAACACAGCTTACTCTCAAAACGAAGCATGCGGCTGGTGTAATAACTACGGATATTACTCAAGGTCTTCCGAGAGTTGAAGAATTGATCGAGGCTAGAACGCCAAAGGTAATGGCTCCTCTTTCAGAAATACCAGGTAAGGTAACTATTGGGGAGAGTGAAGAGGGTTGGAGGATTAAGATAACGTCTATCCATACTCAACCGAAAGAGGAAAGGGAATATTTAATACCAAAGGCTATTCAATTAGCCGTTGAAGATAAACAGATTGTTGAGGCGGGGGTGCCTTTGGCAAAAGGCTCACTGGATATTAGAGAGGTTCTCTCGATTAAGGGTCTAAGGGCAGCACAAGAGTATTTGGTAAATGAGGTGCAAAAGGTTTATGAGAGTCAAGGGATTCCCATACACGATAAGCATTTTGAAGTTATTGTTAGGAAAATGAGCGATGAAGTGAGGATTGTAACATCAGGTGATACGCCTTTATTACCGGGAGAATTAGTCGAAAAGGCTACTTTTGAAGAAGAAAATGAAAAGGTTTTAGCTGCAGGTGGGGAACCCGCAACTGCACAACAGGTAATTTTGGGTATAACCAGAAGAGCGCTTTTTACCGAAAGTTGGCTTTCTGCCGCTTCATTTCAACAGACAACCGATGTTCTCACAAATGCATCTTTGATGAGGAAGGAAGATAAACTAGTCGGATTAAAAGAAAATGTAATTATAGGTCGTTTGATTCCAGTTTCTCCCGAAAGAGCAGTGCTTTCTGAAAGCTAATGGAGTTTAATAAAGCGGTTGTTAGGGGAGCGTCTTTCGTGTTAAAATATCAGCCTGAGTAGAAAGGATATTAAATTTATGCCAACTGTATCACAACTTGTAAGAAAAGGAAGAAAAAAGATTGCCAAAAAGACAAAAAAGGCAGCTTTGAGACGTTGGTTTAACGCTAAAGATAGAAAGTATAAAGAGGAAAACTCCCCCTTTAAAAGAGGGGTTGTTTTACAGGTGAGAACGATGACACCCAAAAAACCAAATTCCGCTTTGAGGAAGGTTGCAAGGGTTAGATTGTCCAATAAACAGGAAATAACTGCCTATATACCGGGGGAAGGACATGAACTCGCGGAGCATTCAATTGTCTTGGTTCGTGGAGGAAGGGTCAAGGATTTGCCGGGGGTTAAATATACTATCGTCAGGGGAAAGTTTGATACAACAGGCGTTGTTGGTAGAAAAACTTCCAGGAGTAGATACGGAACGAAAAGGCAAGCCAATGTCACTTTTACATCTGAATCTAAAGCGGACGTTTCATCTACGACAGCTTCGTCTTTATAAATAAAGGAGGTTGTTAAGAAAAAATTATATTTATCGAAATGGCAAGAAGAGGACAAGCAAAACTGAGAGAAATAAAGCCCGACCTTATATATAAGAATAAGTTTGTAGCAAAACTTATTAATAGATGTATCGTTGATGGGAAAAAGTCTATCGCTCAAAAGCAAGTTTATCGGGCTTTTGGGATTATCAAGGAAAAAGGTGATGATCCGATAAAAACATTTAGTCAAGCTCTTGATAATACTAGACCTTCTATGGAGGTTCGCGCCAGGAGAGTGGGGGGGGCGGCTTATCAGGTTCCAATACCAGTTAGAGGACCCAGAAAGGACTCTTTGGCTATTCGATGGTTGGTTAATTTTGCGAGAAGCCGCTCAAATTCCGAATATCATACTTTTGCTGAGAAGTTAGCGGCGGAGTTAGAAGATGCAGCTAAGGGAGAGGGTGGGGCGGTGAAGAAAAGAATGGAAGTGGAAAGAATAGCTGAAGCAAATAAAGCCTTCAGTCATTTCAGATGGTAAAGAATTTAAAGATCCTTTTTTTATTTTTTTATTGGATTTGTTGAGTTATTAGTTTGGAAAAAAAGGAATAAAAATGGCAGTTCAACAGATAAAGAAAAAATCAGCTATGGTGATGACGGTTACAAAAGACCGTGTTGTTCCTATGGAAAAGATTAGAAATATCGGAATTATTGCTCATATTGATGCTGGTAAGACAACAACAACAGAGAGAATTCTTTTCGAGACAGGAAAGACATATAAACTGGGATCGGTTGATGAAGGAACCACTGTTACTGACTGGATGGCACAGGAAAGGGAGCGAGGTATTACGATTGTTTCTGCAGCTATAACCACCTTTTGGGATCTTCAAACTGGTTCTGCTATACCAAATGGTCATTACAGAATAAATATTATTGACACACCAGGACATATTGATTTTACCGCTGAGGTTGAAAGGTCGCTTAGGGTTCTGGATGGAGCTGTTATGGTTTTTGATGGAAGAACTGGAGTTGAATCTCAATCTGAAACAGTATGGAGACAGGCAGATAGATATCATGTTCCCCGAATCTGTATTTTGAATAAATTAAATTTAATTGGTGCCGATTTTGAGGGAAGTATTAAGTCAATAAAGGAGCGTTTGGGGGCTAACGCCGCACCTGTTCAAATTCCCTTGGGGATAGAACATGACTTGAGGGGAGTTATAGATCTTATAAAAATGAAAGCTTACACCTATAAATCCTTGGAGGATAATAAGTTGATTGAGGAGGAAGTTCCCCAAGATTTGTTGGAAAAAGCCAAGAGATATAGAAAAGAATTGATTGAATCAGTTTCAGAATTTGATGATGAAACTTTGGGTAAGTTTTTAGACGGGAAAGAACTTGATGAGGCGGATATTATAAGAGCGATAAGGGCAGGTGTCACTAAGGTTAAGTTTTTTCCTATTCTTGGAGGAGATAATAGGACGGCTACTGTTCAACTTCTCTTAAATGCGATAGTTGAATATCTACCCTCGCCTTTGGATGTTCCTCCGATTGAGGGTATTAATCCTAGAACGGGAGAAAAGGAAAAAAGGTATCCCAAAAATGAAGATCCCTTTTCTGCCTTAGCTTTCAAGGTAGTTACAGACCCTCATGTTGGGAGATTGGTTTATTTGAGAATTTATTCTGGGACTTTAAAAGCTGGCCAAGTTATCCTTAATGTTAACAAGCAAAAACAAGAAAGAATCGGAAAACTCGTTCTTCTTCATGCGGATCAGAGAGAACTTATAGAAGAAGCTTTTGCCGGAGAGATAGTCGCTGCCGTTGGTATAAAGGAAACGACCACAGGGGATTCTGTGAGCGACATGTCTAGACCCTTGATTTTGGAATCGATTTCATTCCCCGAACCGGTTATCTCATTAGCTATTGAACCTGCAACGAAATCAGATCAGGAAAAGATGGGATTGGCGCTGCAAAAATTATCGGATGAAGACCCGACATTTAAGATAAAGTCCGATTATGAAACAGGTCAGACAATTATCTCGGGGATGGGTGAATTACAGCTTGAGATTTTGGTTGACAGAATGAAAAGGGAATTTAATGTGGATGCGAGAACCGGTGCTCCTCAGGTAGCTTATAAAGAGACGATTAAAAAGAAAGCCGAAGGGGAAGGAAAATATATAAGACAAACCGGCGGACGAGGGCAGTATGGTCATTGTTTGCTTAGAATTGAGCCTATAGGAAGAGGGGAAGGTTTTGTCTGGGAATCAGCAATAAAAGGGGGTGCTATTCCCTCTGAATTTATCCCCGCAATAGAAAAAGGAGTTAAAGAGAAGCTCGATCATGGTATTCTGGCTGGTTTTCCTATGACTGATGTGAAGGTTACAGTTTATGATGGGAGTTACCACGAAGTTGATTCAAGTGAAATAGCTTTTAAGATCGCTGGATCATTGGCAGTTGAAGAAGCGGCCAAAAAAGCCGACATGGTTCTTTTGGAGCCAATTATGAAAGTTGAAGTAACAACACCTGAGGAGTTTATGGGGGATGTAATAGGAGATTTATCAAGCAAAAGAGCACAAATACAGGGGACTGAAAAAAGAGGAATGATGACTGTAATCTATGCTCTAGCCCCCTTGGCTGAACTTTCTGGTTACGCGACAAAACTTCGCTCTCTTTCTCAAGGCAGAGCTAGTTTTTATATGGAACCTAGTCATTATGAAGAAGTTCCTGCCAATATTACCAGTAATTTGATTGCTAAAAGGGATGCGAGTGAAAGAAGATTTAATTCGTAAAAAGTTGAGAGTTTAGGTATTGACAGATTAAATTTGGGTTTAATATAATTACTCGCAAGTAAGGGCAATATGCCCTTGTTTTATTGAACAACACTTTGGTATACTAAAAATATGGCAGCAGATGCAAAACAGAAGTTTGAAAGAACGAAACCTCATGTGAATATTGGTACTATTGGCCATGTTGATCATGGCAAGACGACATTAACAGCTGCAATTACTAATGTTTTGTCGAAACAACCTGGTAATAAAACTAAAGCTTACAAGTTTGATGATATCGATAATGCGCCGGAGGAGAAAGAAAGAGGAGTTACCATAAATATCTCCCATATTGAGTACGAAACAGATAAAAGGCATTATGCCCACATAGATGCTCCTGGTCATGCAGATTATATCAAGAATATGATAACAGGAGCTGCGCAAATGGATGGCGCAATTTTGGTAATTTCTGCTCCTGATGGTCCGATGCCCCAAACTCGAGAACATGTTATTTTAGCTCGTCAGGTTAATGTTCCAGCAATTGTAGTTGCATTGAATAAAGTTGATGCTGTTGATGATCCAGAAATTATAGATTTGGTTGAGGCGGATGTAAGGGATCTTCTTAAGAAATATGAATATCCGGGTGATGAAGTTCCTATTATTAAGGTTTCAGCTTTGAAAGCTCTTGAAGGTGATCCCGAAGCCGAAAAGCAGGTTTTAGAACTTATGAAAGCTGTTGATGAATATATTCCTGAACCTGTAAGAGATGTAGATAAGCCGTTTGTTATGCCGGTTGAAGATGTTTTCTCCATAAAGGGTAGAGGAACAGTAGCAACCGGAAGGGTAGAGAGAGGTAGACTAAAGATAAATGAAGAAGTTGAAATAGTGGGGTTAAGAGAAACAAGGAAAACAGTTGCTACAGGTCTTGAAATGTTTAGAAAAACTCTCGAAGAGACTATTGCAGGTGATAATGTTGGAGTTCTTTTAAGGGGTATTGAAAAAGATGAAGTTGAGCGAGGTCAAGTTTTGGCAAAGCCTGGAACGGTGACTCCTCACACAGAGTTTGAAGCTGAGGTTTACATTTTAAGTAAGGAAGAGGGAGGACGTCACACACCTTTCTTTTCAGGTTATAAGCCTCAGTTTTTTATCAGGACTGCCGATGTGACAGGCGAGGTTATTCTTCCTGAGGGTATTGAAATGGTTATGCCGGGTGATAATGCCAAGATGAAGGTGAAACTTATACAATCTGTAGCAATGGAAGAGGGTTGGAGATTCGCTATTCGTGAAGGTGGTCAGACAGTTGGTGCTGGTGTTATTACCAAAATTATTGCTTAATCAAATTATGTATTTCCCCTGAATAAGGGGATTTTTTTTGCTCTTTAAGACTATGGCAGGAAACTCACGGCTCAGAGTCAAGTTAAAAAGCTACGATCACAGAGTGATGGATGAAGCTGTGCTTAAGATAATTGATACTGCTATGGCAACTGGAGCAAGAATAAAAGGACCAATCCCCTTACCCACTAAAAGAACTTTGATTCCAGTTGTTCCTTCTACTTCCCGCGGAGCTAAAAGAGTTCAGGAACATTTTGAAGTTTTGATCCACAAACGTTTAATAGATATTCTTGATCCTACTCCTCGCACTATAGATTCTTTATCAAATCTAGATTTACCCGCTGGGGTAAGTATAGAAATTAAGATGTAGTTGGAACATTCTAGTAACTTTTCTCCCCGATAAGTTTTAAATGAAAGATTTGTTAATTTTGTGTTTCAGTTATTTTGGTTTGTTTACAAAGAAAGTTTAGGTTAGAGAGAGAAGTCAAAGTTAATTTAATAGTTTAATTATAGATATCAACTTGTTAATATTATAAGATATAGTATTTTTTAAAAATATTAATAATTTTTAACTGAGAATCCAGCAAGAATCCAAAAAAATAGTTCTTCAGATACGGATATAATATTTGTCTGCATATGTAGTATTAAAATTACAAAAGCAGAAAATAAATATTTCTTATACTTGTTCGTTGAAAAATAGATATTTCTTCCAATTCTTGAAAGGAGAAAAAAGTAAATTGTAAATCCGAAGACTCCTGTAGTTACCAGAATTTCCAAAAGACTTGAGTGTGCTTTGTCAACGTAAATATCATCGTTAATTTTTATCGGCCAATCAACAGAATCAAAAGCGTAATCAAAATTAGCCCATCCCCAACCAAAAAATGGCCTTTGCTTAAATGCTATTAATCCTTTCATTATAATCCTTTCTCTGCTTTCTGCTACTAAAAATCCATTTCTATAAGTCCTTTGATTGCTAAGTACAAAACTAAGCCCAGTAATTGCAATCAATATCAATATTACCATGATAAATTTGTTATTTATTAAATTTATATATGTGAGGTAGGCGACATATAATATCGCGCCGATTATTCCTGCCAATGATCCGGTTAGTATTATCCCTACCAACTGAAGGGTGAATGGTAGTTTAGCGATTGCTTTTTTCTTTTTCTCAAAGAAATAATAGGTGAAAGGTAATGTAACCAACAAATAGCCTGCCAAAAAGTTTGGGTTGCCAAAGTTAGCGCCGAAACTACCATCCCAATTCTCAAAAATGTACTTTCCCGACAAGGCTAAGAAAAAACATAAAATAACCAGTAGGTTGAGGATGAAATTTGAATATGCTACTGCTTTAAATATACTTTCCAACCATGTTTTTTGAAAGTACAAATGCAAAAACAGAAAAAGAATTAGAAAATGTATCGTTGTGAACAGTCCGTCAGCTCTGTAATAATTACCCAGAAAACTTTTTTGTAAATCTACTCCGACTAAACTACTTATGATTGCAAGAGAAAGAAAACCAATAACTAGTATAAATAAATTCTTATCATATTTTTTCTTTTTTAATCGAGGTGAAAGTAGTAGTCCGGCAATTCCAAGAATTTCAATAATACGATTGACAAACCATACTTTAGGAACCTCGTACACTATTTGAGAAAATGGCCAAAATATGAAGATGTTTGTGCTTAGCAAAATGATAAAAAGATAAAGTGGTAAATTTTTATAACACTTGACAATCATAATTGATATATTATAATACCTTAACTTATAGTTATTAACTATTAGCCAGATAATATGGATAGAAAATTTTCGTTAAAGAAATATAAAAGGGTATTAAGGCAAAATGCTTTTTTCCTTTTTTTTCTTTTCTTACTTTTAATATTATTACCGGTTGTAACTTTGGCTGCAAAAGATATAGATCAAAATAATCAAAGTAGTATTGTTACACCACCTGGGCAATTTAAAAAACCTGCAACTCCAGTTCAAAGGGGAAATAATAAACCGGTGACCCCGCCAGGTCGCAGTAATTGATTATCTCATATAAAGAAGTACTAATTTTGTAATCAACTACTTTTATTGACAAGACAAATTAATACTATTAAATTTAAGTAATGGATTTATTATCTGAAAAAAGCTTTTTTCAGGGAGATCTGAAATTTAGAGAAAAAATAAAGAAGTATATTGTAAACCTTAAAAGGCTCGATAGAACACAAAGTGCCTCGTTGGCTGTACTTTTGTTTATTTTACTTTCACTTCCTTTGACGGTTATGCTTGCTAATAGACAAACCTATTTTAAGCCGCGAGCTCAAGTTCCAACGACTCCGCCGATAACTTCTCCCACTTCCCCAACGCCGACTATTGTTGGTAGTTTGCCGGTAATAACAACAAATTTACTACCAGATGGGTATGTTAATAAAATGTACAATTTTAGAATCGAGGGATATGATCCAGATAAGAATGATACTTTATCTATGTCCGCTGAAAACCTTCCTTTAGGTTTAAGTCTTATTAGATGTAAAAATACTTTGAAACCTATAAATGCTATAAAGTGCGAATTATCGGGAAAACCGTCAATTCAGGGACAATTCTCTCTTGTTGTTAACCTAAGCGATAATAATGGCAACAAAACTTACAAGGAATTTACACTTAATATTTTCAGATAACCTTTTCCTGCATTTTACAGTTGAATAATATGATTTTTTTATATATCATCGTTTTATGAAAAAGGGGTTTTTCCTAGGAGTTTTTATCACCTTGATTGTTGTATCTTCTTTGCTTGGAGCATACTATCTTGGTATGCAAAGCAAAAATGCTAAGGAAAAAGTTAACAATTCTTTACAACAGCCCACAATTGCCAATGTAGAAAAACCTGAAACTCCTATGCCAACAATTAAAAACGAGGAATCAAAAATACCTGAAGGGTGGTTAACCTATAGAAATGAGGAGTATGGATTTGAGATTTCATATCCTTCAAATTACAAGGCTTTAACTGATAAAGAAAACCTTTATGGCTGGCCTAATGCTATTGTTTTAATTTATGGCGGAGGACAATCTTACGATTTACCGATTGAAGTTTGGAATACTGAAGCCGAATATAAAAGCAAATACTCAAATGCTAAAAACCTTTATGTTATGGAGGTTAGAAATAAGTATTTGACGTTAGTGAATGTAAATTTTGAACCTGAAGTTGAGGAGATAATCAAGACATTTAAGATCGTACAATAAAACTCAAGATTAATAAAAAGTAGAATTTGAAAAAGTGTCAATTCAATTAATAAGATTTTAATTTGGTAATATTTTCAATTGTTTTCTGATTTTTATTTAAGTTGTCTTCAAAAGTTAAAATTAGAAAATAAATTATTATTATGAAAATATTTTTGGAGTGGGTTTAAAAAAAAGGAAGTATTTATTGGAAAGAAAGTTCAAAATTTACCTCTTTTAATTTTGAGTTGGGAAGCTTTTTGTGGTTAGCAGAAGGTGAGATGATCAATTAATTTCTAGGAAAGAATTCTTTACTTTTGAAGCTAAGGAGAATTTGCTTTTAGTTTCATTTCTCAAAGGATCCAAGGCTTTCAATCCACCGAGCTTTTTAAGATTTTTGCCAAAAATTTCGATAGTTTTTTCGATAGACTCGCGAATTGGAGGCAAAACATACCCCAAAGATTCCAAAGCTTTGGTGGATAGGATTGTAGAAACTCTTTTGGCTATCAAGCTTTTATTTATCTCCTCTAGTGTAGTTTTGTGTATTTTCATTTTCGGATTAATCTTCTTTTTTAGTAAATATGCGACTTCTAATGGGGAGATTGTTCCCGGATTGGCAAGATGAAAAGTGCCGGATATTTTTCTTCTAATCATGTCTTCCAAGACTGGCATGAAGTCTTCAACTACTGATGTTGTGTTTTGGTCAGGGATAAAGTGGGAATAGACTACCCATTTGGCTAGTGTATTTCTTTTATCAACACTTGATGAGATAACTTGTCTTGGTCGAACTATCAACAGATTAGGGGGTTTTCCCAGCAAATTTTCTGCCCAAACTTTTGTCCAACTGTAATAACTTTGAGGGTTTGGAGTATCGGATTCATGGTATATTTCATCTGCGGTTTTACTACTAAAAATACAACCACTAGAGAAATGGCAATAAAATATGTCGTTTTTTCGGCATATATTCCATATTTTATAAGCTCCAAGGGTATTAACTTCAAAGGCCTTAATTTTGTTTTGTTCGCATTCCTCCAGAGAAGTTATGGCTGCTGTGTTTATTACTGCCTCTGGTTCGTACTTTTGGATTTCATCCTCAATCTCTTTGTCTTTTGTTATATCTGCATGGGAAACAAAAGCTTCTTTAAAATATTTTTCAATAAAACTAGCTATCTGGCCGAAGCCAAATACCAAATGTTTAACCCTTTTTATTTTGTTTTTAGCCATTGATGAAAAAATTTAAATTTACTCTCTTCCAATCTTGTATACCAATTATCAAACTTTGTCAATAATTGTAAAAAAAATAAAAGTCAATAATGGAGATTATAGTTTACTGATAGAAGATTTAAATAAAAGTATAATTATTAAAGATTTGAGAAAAACAGTGGTTATTCGAATTTTTTAATTATATTTTCCAGCCTATTGCATATCGGAAGTTTATTTTGATATAATTCCCACTTACATGGAGGTGGTTCGTCGGATATAGCCTCTTTAGGTTTTGCCTGAAGTACCAAACTAGGTGCCTCTGGCACCTTTTTTTTGGTTATTTATATCAAACTTTATAGAAATTTTATGATTGATACAATTTTAGGATCAAAAAGATTTATGGATCAGACTTTTGTCGAAGGGACAAGAGTATCTGTAACATGGATAAAGGCAGGGCCTTGTATTGTAACCCAGATTAAAAGCCCTGAAAAGGATGGTTATTGGGCGGTTCAGTTAGGATTCGGTGAAAGAAAATCAAAAAACACTTCAAAACCTCTTAGAGGTCACTTCGATAAAGTAAGTCCAAACTTCAGTGAAAAAGATCAAAAATATCCAAAGTTCTTGCGCGAAGTTCGTCTAAGTGAAGAGCCCGATGTAAAGGTTGGAGATGTAATAAAGGTTTCTGATATTTTCTCTAAGGGAGATATTGTTACAGTTACGGGTATTTCAAAGGGTAAGGGTTTTGCAGGTGTTGTGAAAAGATGGGGATTTGCAGGTGGCCCGAGAACACACGGACAATCGGATAGAGAAAGAGCACCTGGTTCTATAGGTCAGGGAACTACTCCGGGTAGAGTTTATAAAGGTAAAAGAATGGCTGGAAGAATGGGAAGATCTAGGGTGACGGTGAAAAATCTGATGGTGATTGAGACAAAGGAAAATGAAGGAGTTATAGCTCTTTCTGGGCCTGTTCCTGGAACACCAAGAGATGTTTTAATAATTAAAAGAATTGGTAAAGGTAAGCTTTCTGATTTAGTTGAGGAAACACCCATTGTTGTAGCTCAGGAATTTGATGAGACAAAAGAAACAGAAGGTAGCGTTGAAAATAAAAATGTAAAACCTGAAGTTTAGATTGAAAAATCCAGATAGCACAAAATTATTATGAAAACTATTAATTGCTATACAGTATCGGGAAGTAAGAGTAGTCTAGAATTGCCCAATTTATTGAAGGAGAAGGTAAATTTTGGTTTGTTAGCTCAGGCTTGGCGTGTTTATGAGTGGAAAAGGCACAAAGAACTGTCTAAAGTGAAGACAAGAGGGGAAGTGAGTTTATCTACTGCAAAAATCTGGAGACAGAAAGGAACCGGAAGAGCCAGACATGGATCACGTTCAGCCCCGATTTTTGTTGGTGGAGGGGTAGCACACGGACCTAAGGGAGTAAGAAGAATTTTAAGTGTTTCAAAAAAAATGGCCAAAAAGGCACTTTTACATTCTTTATCTTATAAAGCCGATAAGAATCAGATTTTTGTAGTCAGCGGTTTATCAAAAATATTTAAGACTAAAGATGCTGAAAGATTGGTTGAGATAATAAAAAGTAAAGAGAATATAAAAAATAGAAGTTCTTTTTGCTTGGTTATCAAAAGAGAGAATAGTGGATTGGAGAGAGCCTTTAGAAATTTAGAAAATTTTAAAGTTCTATTTTTAGAAAATTTAAATGCTATGGATGTTTTGAGTAGCGATTACCTAATTTTTGAGAAAGGGGCTTTTGCGGTTTTATCTGGGAAAGAAAAAAGTTTAGACAAAAAGGAGAAGGAAAAAGAGAAAGTTGAAATTGAAGATAAAAAGAAGAATTTGTACAAAATAGGAAAAAAGAAAGTAATCAAGTCTTCAAAGTTGAAGAATAAGAGTGCTTTAAAAAGGGTATCGAGAAAAAGGAGTTCAAAATGAAGTTAGAACCGGTAATAACAGAAAAAAGTTTAGAGTTAGCTAAAAAGGGAAAGTACACTTTTAAAGTTGGGATTGGTATGAGAAAAGGTCAGATAAGGCAGTTAATCAGTGAGGTATTCAATGTTCATGTAAAAACTGTAAGAACGATGAATTTTAAAGGAGAGGAAAAAAGAACCCTAACGGGTAGGAAGAGGAGAATTATGCCTGTGAAAAAGACAATAGTGACTTTGGCTGAAAAGGAGAAGATAGATATTTTTGAAAACAAAAAATGAAAAATTTAAAGAAAATATTACCAAAGAAGTCTGGAAGAGATGCATACGGACATGTTTCCGTAAGACATCAAGGTGGAAGAAGGAAAAGATTTCTTAGGGAGATTGATTTCAAAAGAGATAAAAAGGATGTGTGGGGTAAAGTCGAATCTCTTGAGTATGATCCTAATAGGAATGCAAAGATTGCACTAATAGCCTATGAAGATGGTGAAAAAAGGTATATTTTAGCCCCTTTGGGGTTGAAAGAGGGAGATAAGGTGATTTCTTCGGAAAATGCACCAATTGAGGTGGGAAGTGCTTTGCCCTTAGCTAAAATTCCGGTTGGAACTCAAGTTCATAATATTGAAATAATGCCAAAAAAGGGTGGGCAAATGGTAAAATCTGCGGGTTCTGCCGCAATTATTCAGGCCAAGGAGGAGGAATGGGTGGTAATTAAACTTCCCTCGGGTGAAGTTAGAAGATTTAAGCCTTCCTCCTATGCAACCATCGGACAGGTTGGTAATTTAGATGCGAGAACGAAAAGGCTTGGAAAGGCAGGTAGGAAGAGAAAGATGGGGATAAGGCCAACGGTTAGGGGTGTAGCTATGCATCCAGCTGCTCACCCTCACGGTGGAGGAGAAGGTAGAAGTCATATTGGTATGAAATATCAAAAAAGACCTAGTGGTAAACCAGCTGTTGGGAAGACAAGAAAGAAAAGAAAATATTCAGATAAATTGATTATTCAACCAAGAAAAAGGGGTAAGCACAATTAGTTTTAAAATATAGTAATTATGGCAAGAAGTACTAAAAAGGGACCGTTTGTTGATAACCGCCTTTTGAAAAAGGTGAAAGCTGGTATGGGTATGAAGGAGAGCCCTATCAAGACTTGGTTGAGAAATTCTCAAATCTCCCCGGAATTCGTGGGAAGATATTTTAAAGTTCACAATGGCAGGGTTTTTATTGACGTTTTTGTGACCGAAGATATGGTAGGACACAGGCTTGGTGAATTTGCCCCAACCCGAACTTTTAGAGGACACGGTCAAGTGGTTAAAAGGATTCTTGAAAAGACATAATATGGATGTAAAAGCGACACAAAAATATCTAATAACCTCTCCTAAGAAATTTAGGGAGGTCGTTGCAAGAATAAGAAGTCTTTCTCCTCTTAAGGCTTATCAATTGCTTCCATTTGTAGGTAAAAGGGCAGGGATGAGGTTAAGGAAAGTTATAGGTTCGGCGTTGGCGCAGGCTAGACTAAAGAATATGAACGAAAATGATTTGTATTTTAAGGAGATTCAAGTAAATGAAGGCCCGAGATTAAAAAGATGGCGGGCTGGTGCCAGAGGTATGGCAAAACCATATAAAAGAAGAATGAGTCATATTAGGATTGTTTTGGGAGTAAAGGAAAGTCCGGATGTTAGCAAAGATAGTGAAACTGGAATTGATTTGAATGAGAAAAAAACAAGTAACAAAGATAGCAAAATAATAAAAAATGTTAGTAAAAAACCAAAAGTTATAAATCAGTTGAGATCAGAATTGAAAAAAGATGGAAAGAAATGATTTTTTGACTTTTGCATTAATTTTTAAATTTTTTTATTATCGCTAATATTATGGGACAAAAAATTAATCCTATCGGTTTTAGAATTGGTAACTTTTTGTCTTGGAAGTCTCGTTGGTTTGCTGAAAACAGAAATTACAAAGAGTACCTACTTGAGGATATTGAGATCAGGAAGGCTTTGATGAACCGCCTAAAAGTCGCTGGTATAACCAGTGTAGAAATAGAAAGGCTTCCCAAAAGTATGGTGGTTATTTTGGTTGTTTCTAGGCCAGGGGTTGTAATCGGAAGAGGAGGAACGGGACTTGAAGACTTGAAAAAATTTATATTGGATTTGATAAGTAAAATTAGGGGAAGGAAAATAAGAGATTTGAAAATTGACTTAAGAGTTAATGAAGTTAAAAATCCGGAGCTTTCGGCCTATCTGGTTGCAGGTAGAATTGCATCTGAATTGGAGAGAAGACTGCCTCAAAGAAGAGTTGTGACCAAAGCTATGGAAAGAGTGATGTCTGCCGGTGCTTTGGGAATAAAAGTGGTTCTCTCGGGAAGGATAGCTGGTGCAGAGATCGCCCGAGTTGAGAAGTATCATATGGGTTCAGTTTCAACACAGACATTAAGAGAAAATGTTGATTATGCCCAAGTTCCAGCTCTTTTAAAGAGAGGTTATGTAGGGGTAAAGGTTTATATCCACAAGAAAGAGGGGGAGGAATAAAAGATAAAAATATATTATGTTGGAACCAAAAAGGAGAAAATACAGAAAAGAATTTAGAGGAAGGCGAAAGGGAATAGCAATTCGTGGATCCAGTCTTGCCTTTGGCGAATATGGTTTGAAGTCATTGGGTAGAGGTTGGCTTTCGGCGGCTCAACTTGAAGCCGGTAGAAGAGCGATAACTCATAGTTTGAAAAGAGGAGGAAGAGTCTGGCTTCGTGTTTTTCCGGATAAGCCGGTAACAGGAAGAGCCGCGGGTCAAAGAATGGGTGGAGGAAAGGGAGATATTGATAGATATGTGGCTGTGATTGTTCCAGGTAAAATTATTTATGAAGTAGCGGGAGTAGATGCCGGTATGGCGAGAAGGGCATTAGAATTAGCGTCAGCTAAGTTACCATTCGATGTAAAAATAGTTAGTAAGGAGGGTTAAAAGATGAAGAAAAAGGATTTAAATGATTTAAGAGGAAAAAGTTTAAAGGATTTAGAGAAAATTCTTAAAGAGAAGATGTTGGAAGTGATTCGTACCAAGACCAACCTTAGGATATCAAAAGAAAAAAATTTAAAGCGTGTTAAAATGCTAAGGCGGGAATTTGCGCAGATCAACACTGTTTTAAAGGAAAAGAGATTAATTGAGAAGATGAATAAGAGTTTAGAAAAGTCAAAAGAATAAACTAATCTTATGAAAATTTTTACAGGAAAGGTCATTTCTAAGAAGATGTTAAAAACTGCCACAGTTGCAGTTGATCGGGTATTTAAGCATCCTGTTTACGGCAAAAGGGTAAGAAAAACAAAGAAATATCAAGTGCATGATGAGAAGAGTGTGGAAGTTGGTCAGGTTGTTAAGTTTGTTGCCAGTAGGCCTTATAGCAAGACAAAAAAGTGGAAAATAGTAGAAGTTTTGGACGACAAAGTAAAAAAGGCTTTAAAATCGGATAAAACTGAAGAGAAAGTTTCAAAAAGGAGGAAAAAATAATGATACAGTTAAGAACTGTACTAAAACCGGCAGATAATTCAGGGGCGAAAAGCATCAGAGTTATAGGTGTACCCCAGAAAATTGGGAAGGTTGCCAGTTTAGGTGATGTTGTCAGAGGAGTGGTGGATGGGGCTGATCCAAATGGTATGGTTAGTGATAGCGAGAAGGTTAGAGTTTTGATTGTTAGGACTAAAAAAGAAGTAAGAAGGAAGGATGGGAGTTATATTCGTTTTGATGACAATGCGGGGGTTATTATTGACAAACAGGGTATGCCGGTGGGAACCAGAATTCTAGGTCCGATAGCCAGAGAAATTAAGGAGAAAGGTTATACAAAGATAGCGTCTTTAGCTAGGGAGGTAGTTTGAATATGTTGAAATTTAAAGTTGGTGACAAAGTAAAGGTGATGTCGGGAAAAGACAAAGGGAGAGAAGGGGAAATTGAGAGAATTTACAAAAGTAAAAAATCTGCCCTGATACCGGGTATAAATGTTTACAAAAGGCATGTAAAAGGGTCTCCTGGGAGAAAAGGGGGAATTTATGAGGTTCCCAGACCTTTAGATTTCGCTAAAATAGCCTTGATCTGCCCGAAGTGTAAAAAAGTGACCCGTGTCAGTTTTAAATTTATTGGCAAGGAAAAGAGGAGAATTTGTGCAAAGTGTAAAAGAGAGATTGACTCGCCAGTTGATAAAGTTAAAAAGTAATTTTTTATGCAAAAACTGAAAGAAAAATACTTAAAAGAGGTTACTCCAAAGTTGATGGAGGAGTTTGCTATTGGGAATAAGATGGCTGTTCCCAGAATTGAGAAAGTTACGCTGAATATGGGAATTGGAGATTTGGTAAAAAATAAGGATCTATTGGAAGCAGCAAAGAAAGATTTATCTTTAATTTCAGGACAGTATCCTAGCGTCAGGCCGGCTAAAATCTCTGTGGCTAGTTTTGGAATAAGGAAGGGTGTGCCGGTTGGATTGAAAGTTACCTTGAGGGGAGAAAGAATGTGGGCATTTTTGGATAGGCTTTTTTCAATAGTTCTTCCCCGTTTTAGAGATTTCAGAGGAGTTTCATTGGATAGTTTTGATAATTTTGGTAATTATACTTTGGGAATAGCGGAACATACTGTTTTTCCGGAAATTGATTTTGCTAAAAGCCAGCCTCACGGTTTGGGGGTAACAATAACAGTAAATTCTAAAAATAAAGATCTTAGCAGGAGAATGTTAGAGCTTTTAGGTATGCCTTTTGAGAAGAAAGGAAAATGATTATTTGTTTTTTAGTTTGGTGTAATAAGTTTTAAATAAAATTATGGCTAAAAAATCAAAAATTGTAAGAGAAAGCAAAAAATTAAAGTACAAGATTAGATATAGGAACAGATGTTACCTTTGTGGAAGGCCAAGAGGTTTTTTGAGAAAATTTGGAATATGTAGGCTTTGTTTTAGGGAATATGCGCATAAAGGGGAGTTGCCCGGAGTTAAAAAGGCTAGCTGGTAAATTTTGTAAAAGTATGGAAAAGAAGAATAACAAAATTAAAAAAGGTAATGTAAACTACCCAGTCGGAGATTTTTTAATAAGAATCAAGAATGCGGCTTTGGCAAATCAAAAATATGTGGCTTGTCCTTTAAACAAACTTGTTGAATCTGTAGCTAAGACGTTAGTTGAGGAAAAATATTTGGAGAGAGTTTTTGTAGAGAACGGCTTTTTGAAAGTGCAATTAAGCTATAAGAACAAAGAACCTGTTTTATCTGATCTTAAGCTGATTTCAAAACCGGGATTAAGGGTGTATTGGGGAGTAGATATGATTAAAAAAGTAAAGAGAGCATCAATTTTTATTCTATCCACGCCAAAGGGAATCATTTCGTCAAGAAAAGCCTTGAAAGATAATCTTGGTGGAGAGGTGATTGCAGAAGTTTTGTAGAAATATGAGCAGACTTGGAAAGAAAATTATTTTAATTCCAGAAGGGGTTAAGGTTGAAAATAAAAACGGTCAGATTAAAGTTAATGGCCCGAGGGGTGAGTTGTTTTTAAAACTTCCACCAAATATATCTTTGGAAATGGATGAAAAGAATTTGAAAGTGAGGGCTGATAACAATAATTTAAAAACGAAGGCTTTGCACGGTACCGTGAGGGCCTTGATAGCAAATATGGTGAAAGGCGTAAGTGAGGGTTGGAGTAAAAAGTTGGAACTTGTGGGAACTGGTTTTAGAGCGGAAACGTCGGGGAAAAAATTAGTTTTAAATGTTGGTTATTCTCATCCGGTGGAAATTGAAGCTCCTGAGGGCATAAGTTTTCGAGTTGAAAAATCGGAAATAACAGTAGAAGGCTGCGATAAGGAGCTGGTAGGACTTATTGCAAGTAGGATAAGAAGTGTGCGACCACCCGAACCCTATAAGGGAAAGGGTATTAAATATAAGGATGAGATAATAAGGAGAAAGGCCGGTAAAGCTGCCAAAGCTCAGGGAGCCGCTTAAAAAGATATGAAATTATTAAAAAAGATTATTCAAAGAAAAGAGAAGAGAAAAAAGAGAACTAGGGCGAAAATTTCTGGTAATATCTTTCGCCCAAGACTTTCTGTTTTTAGATCAAATAAGCATATCTATGGACAGTTAATCGATGATGAAAAAGGAGTTACCTTGGTTTCGGCGTCGGATGTGGAGATAAAAAATTCTTTAATACGAAAAGATTCTTCTCCAAGGAAAGGAAAGCTTTCAAGGATGGAAATAGCTTTTGAAGTTGGAAGTTTATTGGCAAACAGAGCCAAGAAGAAGAAAATCAGGCGGGTCGTTTTTGATAAAGGTTGTTATAAGTTTCATGGAAGAGTCGCCGCTTTGGCTGATGGAGCCAGGAAAGGAGGTTTAGATTTTTAATGGAGGGTACAGATTTTGAATTGAAAGAATTTGAAGAAACAGTGGTTGAAGTAAGAAGAATTTCCAAGAAAACTAAGGGTGGTAATACCATCAGGTTTTCAGCATTGGTTGTTGTTGGAGATAAAAAAGGAAAGGTTGGGGTGGGATTGTCTAAAGCTTTAGATGTTTCCACGGCAATCAGAAAATCGGTGGAGGCTGCCAAGAGGAAGATGATTAGTGTGCCATTAAAGGGTAGGACTATTCCCTATTCGATTGAGAGGAAATTTTCTGCAGCTAAGGTTATTTTGAAGCCTGCTCCCCCCGGTTCGGGTATAATTGCAGGCGGGCCAATGAGAGTAGTTTTGGAATCAGCAGGGATAAGGGATGCTGTTGGTAAAATTTTGGGTACGAATAATAAAATATCCAATGTTTATGCCTGTTTGGAGGCTTTGAAAGCTATAGCGAGAATTAGTAAGAAGAAAGAATTGGTTGAATAAAAAGATGATAAATTTACCGAAAATTGTTAGTAAAAGAAAAAAAAGAGTTGGAAGGGGTTATGGAAGTGGCAAGGGAGGCCACACTTCAGGCCGTGGCCAAAAGGGGCAAAAGTCCAGGAAGAATTTAGGCATTCTTTTTGAAGGTGTAAAGGTAAAAAAATCTTTAATAAAGAGACTTCCATTAAGGCGTGGTAAGGGAAAGTTTCATTCGAAGAGAAAACCCCTTATTGTGAAAACAGGTTATTTAAATATTTTACCTTCAGGTTCTGTTGTTGATAAGGAATTACTTGTTAAATACGGAATAGTTGATAAAAAGCAAGCAGAAGAATTGGGAGTTAAAATTCTGGGTGGCGGTAAGGTAGATAAGAAATTTACAATAGCTTTACCCATTTCAAAATCTGCTATGAAAATCATAGAAAAAGCAAAAGGAAAGATTTTGTCGGAAGCTAAAATTAGGTGATTTTAGTACATTTCGTTTTTTTGTCTTATGTTTTCCCAAGTATTTGAATTTTTTTCCAAGGCAGTGAAATCTGCCGATATACGTAAAAAATTATTGATAACAGCAATCATTTTAACGATTTTTCGGCTTACAGCTCATATTCCTGCGGCAGGGATTGATAGAGGGTCTTTACAAGCTTTGTTTTTGGGCAGTCCCCTTCTTTCCTTGCTGGATGTTTTTTCCGGTGGAACTTTGGTAAATTTTTCTATAATGGCTTTGGGTTTGACTCCTTATATAAATGCTTCAATTATAATGCAGCTTTTGTCTTATGTGATTCCTTCTTTGGAAGAGCTTTCAAAGGAAGGTGAATTTGGACAGGAGAAGATAAATCAGTATACCAGAATGTTAACAGTTCCTTTGGCTACCATGCAGGCGTTTGGGATGTATATTCTTCTTAAAAATCAAAACATTATCCCGCCATTAAATGCGCTGTCTCTTGTCGCTTTGGTCACTACCATGACAGCGGGAACTATGTTTTCCGTATGGCTAGGTGAACTTATCACGCAATATGGTATTTCCAATGGTGTTTCTTTCCTTATTTTCGCTGGAATCGTGGCAAGATTACCTGTTGTTTTAGGTCAGTCTGTAACTGTTATAGGTAGTGAAGATATTTTGAAGGTGTTAGTTTTTGTCATAATTTCAGTTTTTATTGTGGGAGTTATTGTATTTATGAACGAAGCAACTCGTCAAATACCCGTTTCTTACGCAAGACGTGTAGGTAGGATGGGACTTTCTTCATCTTATATACCGCTACGTTTAAATCAGGCAGGGGTTATTCCGATTATTTTTGCCGTATCTTTGGTAATGTTACCTTCACTTCTGGGTCAATTTTTAAGTGCAGTTCCTAATGCAAATTTAAGTAAGTTTGCGGAAAGTATTGCCAGGATTTTTAATCCAGCTTCCTTGGTTTATAATATTGCTTATTTTCTTTTGGTAGTGGGTTTTACTTATTTTTACACTTCGGTGGTCTTTAATCCTGAGAGGATCTCCGAAAACTTGCAAAAATCCGGTGGATTTATACCTGGTATTAGACCGGGTTTGCAAACTACCAAATATCTAAATGATGTTTTAAATAGAATCACACTGGTGGGAGCCGTTTTTCTGGGTTTTATTGCCATCCTACCATCATTTTTTCAAAATATTATTGGTGTTGCCAATTTGGCAATTGGAGGAACAGGAATATTGATTGTCGTTTCTGTAGTTCTGGAAATGACTAGGGAGGTTGAAGCTCAATTGGTTATGAAAAGATACGAAACTTTTCTCAGTTGATTTTATGAATATTGTAATTTTGGGAGCCCCAGCTTCTGGAAAAGGTACACAAGCCCAGTTGTTATCGGAAAAGTTGAACCTTTTCCATTTTCAGGCGGGTGAGTTATCGCGAAGTTTAGCCAAAAGGGATGAGAGAATTAGAGAGATTGTTAATTCGGGGGGTCTTATTCCGGAAGAAGAGATGACCATGTATGTTCTTGATTATCTGGAAAAGTTAAAGCCCGATTTTAAAAACATTATTTTTGAAGGTTTTCCGAGGTTTATTTCTCAGTATGAGGCACTTGATAATTTTTTAAAAGTTAAAAATTGCAGAATCGACCATGTGATTGTTTTGGAAATAAGTGAGGAGAGGGCAATAGAAAGATTATCTGCTAGAAGATTATGTGAAAAGTGTGGTAAAGTCTATAATCTCTTGACAAATCCTCCTGAAAGAGAAAATGTTTGTGTTTGCGGGGGAAAATTGATTCAACGAGAAGACGATAAACCGGAACTGTTAAGAGTTCGATTTAGGTTTTATAAAAAGACAACCAAAAAATTAGTAGATTATTTGGAAAAGAAAGGGATTTTGCTTCGTATAGATGCGGCTAGGCCAATAGAAATTATTTTTGAGGATATTCTGAATAAGTTAAAAATTGAACACTAATGAGTAATAAGATAATAATTAAAACTCCCAGCGAGATAAAGTTAATGCAAGAGGGGGGAGAAAAACTAGCCAGGATAAAAAAGATCTTAGCTAAAGAAATCAAAGAAGGAGTCAGTGCTGATGAGATAGAGAAGATTGCCACAAAACTTATTGAAAAGGAGGGTTGCAAACCTTCTTTTAAAATGGTACCCAATTATCACTGGTCGACTTGCATTAATGTCAATCAGGGAATCGTTCACGGTATACCTAGAAAAGATGTAGTTTTTAAAAAGGGGGATATAGTTAGTGTAGATATTGGAGTTTTTTATAAAGGTTTTCATACAGATAGTTCGTTCACTTTGGGAATAAATTTAAACAAGGAGAAAAGGGATTTTCTTAAGGTGGGTGAGATGGCTTTGAGAGAGGCGATTGGGAAGGCTTTTATAGGTAATAGGATTTATGACTTGTCCTTTGCAATTGAATCGGTGGTTAGAAGGGGGGGATTTAATCCAGTAAGGGCTTTGGTGGGTCACGGAGTGGGAAGAGATTTGCATGAAGAACCTCAGATTCCCTGTTTTGCTGATCCAACCCAGGCTGAATATTCCCCAAAAATTTTGGAAGGAATGACACTGGCAATAGAAGTTATGTACTCGCAAGGTTCCGGGAATATATTTATTGAAAAAGACGGGTGGACAATTTCAAGCTCAGATGGTAAAATTACAGCACTTTTTGAGGAAACGATAGCAATAACAAAAAAAGGTCCTTTAATTTTAACTTAAAGCTAATATCATTAAGAGGTTAGCTTGTTTTTTTTGTTTTTTTGGTTTATATGAGTGAAAAAGATTTTATTAAAATTTCAGGAATCGTAAGCGAAAGTTTGCCCAATACTATGTTTAGGGTTGATTTGGAGGATGGCCGTAAGATTTTGGCAAGCCTAAAGGGTAGTTTTAGGAGGGGATATGTTAGAATATTTCCCGGAGATAAGGTTGTTGTTGAAATGACCAAGTATGATAAAGAAAGAGGAAGAATTGTTCAAAAAATAAGATAAATTATGAAAGTTTCATCATCGGTAAAAAAAAGATGTAAAGATTGTAAAATTGTGAGAAGAGACAGGGTTGTTTATGTCATTTGTAAAAACCCAAGGCATAAGCAACGTCAAGGATAGGTATTTGTAAAATGGCTAGAATATCGGGGGTAGAACTACAGGATAATTGGAGATTAGATTACGCCCTTACCCGTATCAAAGGGATAGGTTGGGCATTGTCTAAAAAGATAATAAGTTCTTTGTCTCTTGATCCAAGCAAAAGATTATCTCAAATTAATCCTGAAGATTTGGCAAGGTTGGCAACCAAGATTGAGGAATATCCTGTTGAAGGGGAATTGATAAGACAAGTCAAGTCAAACGTACAAAGGTTAAAAACAATCGGATCTTACAGGGGTATGAGACATTCCAGGAATTTGCCGGTTAGAGGACAAAGAACGAGAAGAAATGCTCGAACTAAAAGAGGTAAGAGAAAGACTGTAGGAGCTTTCAAGAAGGAAATGTTGGCAAAGATGCAATCACAAGAAAAGAAGGGATAAATTTATGCCGAAAAAGCAAAAAAAGGAAAGTAATAAAAGTAATAAAAAGATTCCTGTTAAAAACCAGATGCGTGGGAAGGTTTATGTATCCGCATCTTTTAATAATACAATAGTTACAGTAACCGATGATCAGGGAAATACTTTGGCTTGGGGATCTTCGGGAAACGCTGGTTTTAAGGGGACGAGAAAGTCAACTCCTTTTGCGGCTCAGACGGCGGTTGAGAAGGTTTTTAATAAACTTAGAGAGGTAAGCAAAATTTCAGAAGTTGAGGTTTATATAAAAGGTCCGGGTCCGGGAAGGGATGCGGCTTTGCGGGCTATAAGGGGAGAAGGGGTAAAGATAGCTCTTATAGCCGATATTACGCCAATTCCCCATAACGGGCCGCGTCCTAAAAAGAAAAGAAGAGCCTAATTCTATTGAAAGATGAAAATATGATTTCCGAAATTAAAAAAGATGCAAAAATTATTTTAAATAAATACCTGGTGAATAAATTGAAAGGAGTTTAAAAATGGCAAGATACAAGGGTCCGAAAGATAAATTATCAAGACGTGAAGGTTTTGACCTTTTTGGAAAAGGGGCGAAACTTACACGTTTAAATGTTCCTCCGGGTATACATGGACCGAGGGGTTTTCATAGTAAGTCTGAATATGGAAGGCAACTAAGAGAAAAACAGAAAGTAAAAAGGATGTATGGATTACTGGAAAAACAATTCAAAAATTATATGAAGAAAGCTCTTAAATCCAAAGGTAATACAGGTGAGGAGTTTTTGTCCTTTTTAGAAAGAAGATTGGATAATGTTGTTTATAGGTTGGGTTTTGCTCCTACCAGAGCGTCGGCAAGGCAATTGGTTTCTCATAAAAAGGTTTTGGTAAATGGAAAAATAGTAAATATTCCATCTTTTCAGGTTAAGGTTGGTGATGCAGTTGTAGTTTCGACCAAGGCTCACAATATTCCCTATATTAAAAGAGTATTGGAGGATGAAAATAAACAAATTCCTTCTTGGCTGAAGAGGAAGGGAGCTGCAGGTCAGATTGTATCTTTGCCTAAAAGGGATGATATAATTGAACCTATTTCGGAGCAAGATATTGTTGAGTTTTATTCACGATAAAAATAAGAAGGAGGTGATTATTTTGGATTTTGAACCTATTTTTGAAATAAAAGAGGAAGAAAAAAAGGAAAATTATTCTAAGTTTGTTATAACTCCCCTAGAGCAGGGATATGGTAATACTTTGGGAAATTCTTTAAGGCGAGTTCTTTTGACGAGCTTACCGGGAGCTGCTGTGACTCAGGTAAGAATATCCGGAGTTAGACATCAATTTTCCACCCTCAAGGGAATGAAGGAGGATATAATTGAATTTATTCTTAATCTTAAGAAAGTGAGATTTTCTTTTGATTCTGATAAAGTAGTTAAGGGAAGCATCTCGGCTCTGGGTGGAGTTGTAAAAGCTGGAGATATTAAGATAGACGGCAGTGTTAAGGTTGTTAATCCTGATTTGGTTTTGGCAAATTTAGCTGAAGGTGCCAAGCTGGAAGCGAAGCTGGAAATTTCCAGAGGAACTGGTTATTCTCCTGCAGAAGAAAGGAAAACTTCAGAAGTCGGAGTGATTCCTGTGGATGCGTCTTTTTCGCCAATAACTAGGGTTAATTATAAAGTTGAGGAAACACGTGTCGGAAGACTTACAAATTATGATAAATTGACCCTGGAAATTTGGACTGATGGAACTATAGAGGCTAAAGATGCTCTGCTTCAGGCAGCTAAAATTTTAATTTCTTATTATAAACAGATAATTGAGCCCAAAAAGAAAGTTGAGGTAAAAGAGGAAAAGGTGGATTTAATTGGACCGGTTGGGAAACTTTCGGTTGAGGAAATCGGTTTGCCTACCAGGGTGGCTAATGCTCTCCTTAAGGCTGGTTATGAGACGGTTGAAGATTTAATGACTGCAAAAAGACAGGATTTGGTTAAGGTTAGAAATTTGGGAGAAAAGTCTGTTAAGGTCATTGAGGCCGCTTTGGGTGAGAAAGGATTACAACCTTTTTCTGAATAAAGATATGAAAAAGAAGGTATTTGGAAGGAAGCTATCCAGGGAAAAAGATACTAGACTGGCTCTTTTTAGATCACTAATGAGAGCTTTGGTTCTTAATGGAAAAATAAAGACAACTAAGGCTAAGGCGAAAGCAATTCAAAAAAGCCTTGAAAAATTGATTAATCTAGCCAAAAAGGGAACGCTTGCGGCAAGAAGAAGGGTATATTCGAGGTTGGGAAACGATAGGAAAACTGCCGACCTAATTTTTGGAACGATTTTGCCAGCTTTTTCAGCCAAGAAAAGTGGGTTTACAAGGATTATTAATTTACCAGAAAGACGGGGTGATTTGGCAAAGATGGTTAGGTTGGAGTGGAGTGAAGAGATAAAGAAGAAAGACGAATCTATCGAAAAAGCCAAAAAGTCGAGATCTAAAGATAGTAAAAAAGGTAATGAAAAAAAGGTTAAATCAGTTGAAAAACAACAAAAAAGAACAATAAAAGATATTCTAAAGGGAAAAGAGAAAACCTAAAAAATAGCTTAAATTCATGAACAAAAAAACTTATCAACCAGGTGAAGGTGATATAAAAAGAAATTGGCATCTCATTGATGCTAAGGGAAAAATTTTGGGAAGAATTGCAAGTAAAATTGCATCTCTTCTTATTGGTAAGCACAAAGTTTATTTTGCCAATCATCTTGATGTTGGTGATTTCGTTGTTGTTATAAATGCTTCAGAGTTGAAGTTGTCGGGGAGAAAGATGAAACAGAAAACTTATAAAAGCCACTCTGGGTACCCCGGTGGTTTTAAGGAGTTTGCATTTGAAAAAATGATTAAAGAAGCTCCAGAAAAAGTTTTAATGCACGCAGTAGCTGGTATGTTGCCTGATAATAAGCTAAAAAAGAAAAGATTGGCTCGATTGAAAGTTTTTGCAAAAGAAGAGCATCCATACGAAGGGAGGTTTAAAACTGGTCTTACTAGCTAGGATAATTGAGTAGGCCTTAAAGAAATCCATGGTAAAAGTTACTAAGAAAGATTATATTTACGCTTTAGGCAGGAGAAAGGAAGCTTCAGCAAGAGTGAGGTTGTTTCGTGGAAAGGGAGAAAATCTGGTTAATGGTATGGCGTTTGAAAAGTATTTTGTCGGAGTTAACGATGAGGAGGTTTGGAAGAAGCCGTTTAGGGTAGTGGATGGTTTGGATAAGTATTATGTTACCGTTAAAGTCAAGGGGGGAGGTAAAAATGGTCAATTGGAAGCCACTTTACTTGGCATATCTAGGGCTTTGGCAAAGATTGATAAAAATTTTCGTGATCCCCTTAAAAAATCTGGTTTATTAAAGCGTGATCCGCGGGAAAGGGAAAGGAGAAAGGCAGATACTGGTGGAAAGGCAAGAAGGAAAAAGCAAAGTCCTAAGCGTTAATTTTAGTGGAAAATAGCAATAAAATAATTAAAAGAAAAAAGGATCATTTAAAGTTTTCGTTGTTGCCATCCTCTCAAGTTGGAGATCCCGGATTTTCATCCTATAGGTTCATACACAATGCTCTTCCCGAGGTTGACTTTGATAAGATAGATACTTCCACACAATTTCTTGGTAAAAAAATTAATTACCCTTTTTTTATTTCTTGTATGACTGGAGGGGTTGAAAAAGCTGGAATTATAAATACAAACCTGGCTAAAGCTGCCCAAAAATACAAAATTCCTTTTGGTGTTGGAAGTCAGAGAATAGCTATTGAAAATAGAAGTTTAGAGAGTCTTTTTAAGATTAGAAAATTTGCTCCTGATATTTTACTTTTAGCCAATGTCGGTTTGATCCAATTAAATTATGGCTTTACTTTAAGCGAATTTCAAAGATGTGTAGATATGATCGAAGCGGATGCTTTGGTAATACACTTAAATCCTATTCAGGAAATTTTACAACCAGAGGGTAACAAAAATTGGGAAGGATTACTTTTGAAATTGGAAAAGATTGTTAAAAAGTTATCAGTTCCCGTTATAGCGAAAGAGGTTGGGTTTGGTCTTTCCTATGATGTAGTGGAAAGGCTTTACTCAATTGGGATAAGAATTTTTGACACCGCAGGTTGGGGTGGAACAAATTGGGCAATGGTAGAAGGTTTAAGAGGAAGGGCGAATTTGGATCTTGCAAGGCTTTTTTCAAATTGGGGAATTCCTACGGTGGATTCAATAAGGATGTGTAAACAATTTAAGTCAAAAATTAAAAACAAAAGATTAAAGAAAGAAATGATTATTTTAGGCAGTGGAGGGATAAGAAGTGGGGTTGACATTGCAAAGGCTTTGTCTTTGGGTGCAGATTTGGCAGGAATTGCAGCCCCCTTTGCTAAGGCTGCGCTTTTATCATCTTATGCCGTTGGGAATTTAATAGAAAAATATATAAGGGAGTTAAAAACTGCCATGTTTGGGGTAGGAGCTTCAAAAATTTCTCATCTTAGGAAAGCTAAACTTTTTAGAACCTTTTCTTTTTGATTTCGTAGGCTTTGGCAATTTCGGGGTATTTTGAATTGAAAATTCGTTTGAGAGTAATCTTTGTTCTATAAATTTTTCCTTCAATTGATCTTTCACTGACCTTGAAAATTTCGGCTATTTGGGAGATTGTCATACCTTTCCAATATCTTAAGTACAAAAGATTTCGCTTTTCTTGAGGAAGAAGACTAATACAAGATCTTACTGAAATTCTTAACTCATCCAAAATTAACTTTTCTTCTGCGGTTAATTCATCGTTGTTTCGGTTGGCTAACTCTTCAAGCAAAGGAGCTACAAAAGTAGAATTTTCGTGAACTTCCTGGCGATAGTAGTCGGCAATTTTGTTTAGGGCAATTTTACATAGCCAGGTGAAGAATTTAGATTTATTTTCAAATTTATTCCAGCCTTCCCAGGCTGCACTTACAGTTTTAGCAAATACCTCTTCTGCCACTTCATGATTTCCTCCCAATCTTTTAACTATAAACTTCATTAGTGGAAGTGCATACTGTTTGTAAACAACTGTAAATGTGTTTGCAGTGAGCGGAAACTTTTGACTGTTTTTAGAGGAAAGTTCATTTGGTTTTGAACATGGAGTTTTTTTCATATCGGTGACTAACATTATAGTTTGATTTTTGCTTAATCTCAAAGTATTATTATCATTTCTAGATTTATGAATAAGAAAAAAGGCTACTATTTGGGAAGGTTTCAACCTTTTTGCCTTCATCATTTAGATAAAGTTAGGGAGATATTAAATTCATATCCCGACATCGATTTAACGATAGGAGTTGCAGGATGGAATGGGGAAAGGAGTAGACAAAACTTTTTGGAAGGTAATGAGGCAGCTGAGATTGTGAAACTTACTCTAAAAGAATATTTATTGGAAGGAAAAGTGGGTGTAGTGGTAATTGATTTATTTCCCGGACGAACTATAGAGGAAACTCTAAAAGATTTTCTTAATCCGAATTTATTAAAAGGACCACCTGTAGTTTTTTTTTCTGGTTCGGAAAAAACACTATCAGCTTTAAGGTGTTTGAAAGAGTCAGGCTTACTTTTTGATATTTGTGATCTTCATGATCAAGAAATGGGAGGTTCACCAAGAGCGACTCAAGTAAGAGAGTCCTTGATAAGGGAAACGGGTTTATGGAGAATAATGGTTGCTCCTAGTGCTCATGAATATCTATTGCAGTTTCGACAAAGACTCCTAGAATTACCGGATGGTGAGAAAAGACCATGGGCTAACCAACCAGAAACTTTCTCTCAAGGAAAAGGGTTGGAGAGAGGATAACTTCTGATTTTATAAAGTTGCGTAAGATATTAATACTTTCTCTCGATAATAAAATCTATAAGTTGTTTTAGTTGTTCTCGGAAGGGCTCTCTAGATAGAAATTTTAGGTCCTTTTCAAATATGAAAAGAGCTTCCCTTTTGTATTTTTGGGCTAAGTTTTTTGCATAATCAACACTTTTATAAAAGTGCATTTTTTCGATAACCCAATCAACTTCAGCTTTTGTTTTCTCGTCAGTTTTTTTCTTTAGGATTTTTAAAAGTTTCTCTTTGTCTTTTTTGGTTGAATGGGTAAGTAAATGTCCCAAAAGAACAGTTTTTTTACCTTCATAAATATCATTTCCCTGTACTTTAAGCCTTGAAAAATCGGATGTAATGTCTAGTAGGTCGTCAACCAGTTGAAACCCTCTTCCTAATTTCAATCCAAAAAATGATAATTTTTCCAATTGAGGTGAATTTGCACCCCCTAAAATAGCACCAAGACGAAGAGGAAGAGCAATGGTGTAGTAAGAAGTCTTTCCATCGGCAATAAAATACCAATCCTCATCGCTAAATTTTGGAAAATTTTTTTGACTCCAGTAGATTTCTACACCTTGTCCCAAAACGGTTCTAATCATCATCGTATAGAATTCATCAAGAATTTTCTTGCACAGCTTTTTATTAAGTAAAGTGTCATTATCAGCTAGGATTTTCCACATAATTGCGTGCAAGCCATCTCCGGCGTTTATTGCCATTTCCGGCCCGTGAATTCTATGAAGGGTAGGTTTACCCCTCCTTTTTAAGGAATTATCTTCAAAATCATCGTGAATCAAAAGCCAATCTTCAGACAACTGCATTGCCGAAGCAGTTTTGATAATCTTTTTCAAGGGAACGCCCAGTGATAAAGCGCTCAAAAAAACAAGAGTCGGTCTTATATATTTTCCTTTCCTTTCGGGGTAATCTTTGATTATTTCCCATTGGTGATTAATTTCTTTTTTATATTTAAATGGAATTTTAAATACTTCTGGATAAGCGGGATCTTTTAAATATTTTTGAATTTCCGGCCAAAGAATATTTTTGTATTTCGTTAAAGTTTCCAGTGCAGGATGAGTTGGATTATCCTTTTTCATTTATCAGATTATACTTCCGATACAAATTTATTTCAAAAGTTGTTATAATCCCCTTATGAGTTCAGATAAATTACCTCTGCCTAAAGGGACGATTATACCTAACCATGTGGCTATAATTTTAGATGGTAACGGTCGCTGGGCGAGATCAAGGGGTCTGCCTGTAACCAAAGGACACGAAAAAGGGGCAGAGGCATTAAAGAGTTTAATACGTGCAACCAGAGATTGGGGTATCCACACACTAACTATTTGGGGTTTTTCAACGGAAAATTGGAAAAGGCCTTATACCGAGAGAAAAAAGATTTTTGATTTGATTGTCAGAACCACTCGGGAAACTTTAGAAGAGGCGAAAAGGGAGGGAGTAAAACTCCACCATATAGGTAGGAAGGATAGGTTGCCTTGTGATTTGTTGAGAATATTGGCTAGAGCCGAAGAGGAAACAAAGAGGAATACTAAGCATATTTTAAATTTAGCCTTGGATTATGGAGGTAGAGACGAAATACTAAGAGCAGTTAGGAAAATAGTAGATGACAAAATCCCCTCTTCTAAGATAGATGAAAAGCTTTTTGAGTCATACTTGGATACAGCCAATCAACCCTATCCCAATCCTGATCTTTTTATAAGAACATCAGGTGAGCAAAGGACAAGTGGTTATCTTCCTTGGCAAATGGTTTATACAGAGTTTTACTTTGAAGAATCTCACCTTCCTGATTTTACACCCGAGAAATTAAGGGATGCCATTTTAGATTATTCAAGAAGAAGGAGAAGGTTTGGTGCAAAGGATAAAATTCTTCATTTTAGGTTTAAACCTGAAGTTTTGGCGAAATTTGAGCTTAACTGGTGGAGGTTGAGAAAAATCCCCGAAGGTACGAGATTTAGAGATTATGCAATTCAGCATATTAAGGAACAATTTGGACTTTCTAGGGACTTATCTTTTGAAGCCGCAAAATATATGACACAAGCGGTTTTATCAGGCGAGGAGAAAAAATGGGAAAAAGCTAAAGCCTCTTTGAAGAAATTTTATAAACTTATAAAGGATGAATTAAAACTTGCCTTTGAACCGTCGATTGTCGCATCATTGGAGGTTAAATTTCTTCAGGATTTAAGCGAAAAGAAAAGTATTGAAGAGTCTTTTTCTGCCGAAGAAACGGCGCGAAAATATTATGCGGAGGTTTACAGAATTTCTCTTTTACAAGCCTCAAAAATAGCCCACTTGAGAGTTTTGGCAAATCTCGAGAGAAATCTAGCCGAGCGTGGATTTGGTAATGACCACTGGGAACGTGCGGAAGATTATCTTCAGAAATTTTACAGTGCTCTCAAAGAACGCGTTGCTTGAGGATTGCTAGACTTTCGCTTACTTTTTCCCTAAAGAGCGAATAGTCTATTTTTTAATTTATCAGTCAATTTTTCGGTTTCAGAAAGAAGATTTTCTACTTCAGAAATACCCTTTTGCCAAAAGTCTTTTTTTCTGATATCTATTCCCAGTTTTAGGAAAGTTTCTTTAGGAGATTCGGAAAGGCCAACAGATAAAAATTGCTTGACTTTTAGAATGAATTTAGGATTTTCCTTGACCTTGGCTTGCAAATATTTGGAAATTAAAAGCCCCATCGCGTAGGAGTAGGTGTAGAAAAAATACCTTATATGGGACCAATAAACCCACCAATTTTCAGATCCTTCACTTTGTTCGACACAAGGTCCCATATAGGATTTCATATGTTTTTGAAACAGTTCTCCTATCTCAGATTTATCTAAGTATCCTTTTTTTCGGACTAGGTCGTGTAGTTCTAATTCGAAGTTATATAGAGCTGTTTGCCGGAAAATTGTGGAAATATCTTCATTTAGTTTCATCATAGAAAGTGCAAGTTTTGTTTTATCATCAGTGTTTTTTTTGAGTTCTTCTAAAACAAAATCTTCCATGAATGTGCTAGCTACTTCTGCGGTTGTCACCGTTACTCCAAAATTTAGTGCATTTTGTGCCTTTCTTACCAATTCAAAATTTATTCCGTGCCCTATCTCGTGAGCGAAAGTTAGAACATCGTTGAGCTTATTTGTCCAGTTAAGAAGAGAATAGGAAGGTTGGGAAATGAGACCGTAATCGCAAAATGCGCCGCTATACTTTCCTTTTTTGGGATAAACATCAACTCTTCCCTTTAGAATAAAATCTTTAAATATTTGTAAAAATTCGGGATCTAACTTTTGGAAGGCTTTTTCAAGAATAAAAACGGCTTTTTCGTAGTCTATTTTTTTATTGATGTTTCCGATTTCAACATTTCTTTCGTGGTATTTGAGTTTTTTGACTCCCAAAATTTTTGCTTTAAGCTTGTAGTATTTTTTTGCTATTTCAAAATGCGAACTTACTGTTTTAATTAAAACATCAACAATTTCGGTTTCAATATCGTCATTTATATGTCTTGATTTATCCGGTCGATTAAACCCTCTTAAATCGTCGTCGATTTTTTTATCTAAAACTATTGAATTTATTTCATGTTCGGCAATATCCGCATACTTTTTTTGAATGAAGTTGAAAGCTTTTGCAGCAATATCACGAACCTTTTTGTCTTTGCTGTTCATTAAACCCAAAAGATCTGGGAGAGTTTTTGTTTTTATCTTTTTATCTTCGTCTTTCACTTTTGCTTCCTCTTTTGCTAAAAACCCACTGACCATTCGTACCCAATTGTTGTGAGCTGGGATTGATTTTAAGTTAATTATTTTTTCTTCCGCCTCAGAAAGTGTATGTTTTCCCCGTATGAAAAGTTTTTCTAAAAAGTGCTTATATGGTTTTAGACTTTTGTTATTGAGAAATATTTTTTGTTTTTTAGTGTCAATTTTTGAAAGATTTATTTCAAAAAACTGTATTTTATTTTCCAAATTTTTGGAAAATTCAATAATTTTATTTTCCTTGGCTTTTAGACTGGTATTGTTCTGATCAAGTGAGGTTAATAAATGGAAAAAGTATCTGACATTATAAGCCGCTCCGAAGAATCTTAGGTATTTTTCATATTCATCTAGTGCCTTTTTGAGTGTATCTGGATCATTTAAATACTGATTATTTTTTTTCCATTTTTTTACAAACTTTTCTGTTTCTTCTTCAGCCTTTGCTTTGGTGATTTCAATCTGTGGGTCATTTTCCGATTTGAAAAGTGGTGATAGATCCCAGTTTTTTTTCATATTGTTTATGTTACTTCCGAGATTGTATCATATTAGAAGATGAAATTTGATATAACTTTGCTTTTATTATTTTCTTTTGTAGGCAGTGTTGCAGGGTTAATTGGTGGAGTTATTTTGCTTTTTAGGGAAGAGTGGGCAAAAAAACTGGCTTCAATATCTGTTCCTTTAGCCGCTGGTGTTTTATTGTCGCTTTCTTTTTTGGATCTTTTGCCCGAGGCGGTTGAAGAATTTGGCAAAGGTTCTTTTTCCGTAATTTTGGCTGTTTTTGTGGTTTTGTTTTTGATTGAAAGGTTTTTATTTTACATGCACCATCATTTGGAAGAAAATGAAACTCATAAAGGCCATTCTCATGCAAAAGGAGAAACTGTAGTTCCTTTGGTAATATTTGGGGATACGATACATAATTTTTTGGACGGCGTTGTAATCGGAGCTTCTTTTTTGGTGAATCCACCTTTGTCGTTTTTGGTTTCTTTATCAACTTTTATGCATGAAACTCCTCATGAGATAGCCGATTTCGGCATACTTCTGGCCAAAGGATGGAATAGAAGGAAGGTTTTCATTGCTAATTTTCTCTCATCCCTGGCAACATTTCCGGGAGCTTTTTTGACCTACTTTTACGCTGAAAAAATTGAAGAAGGAGTTGGAATTCTTTTGGCGTTGGCGGCGGGATTTTTTCTTTATGTAGCAACAACTGATTTTTTGCCCGAGGCGGTGCATACATCAAGAAAGTCAATCGTCAAGCAGGCGGCCTTTTTATTGATAGGCATTTTAATTATTGTGGTTGTTAGGATTATTTTTCCTGAGCTTGGCCATTAGTGGCTTGAGTTTTTACTTCGAAGTTTTTTAGTTGATTAAGATAACTTTTGATTTTATTTTCAGTGATATCCTCAGGTTTTATTTTGCAGTATTTGAAAATCTGTTTCTCAAGTTTATAAATATATCTGACGAGAGTTTTCATCTTTTCACTTTTTAATTTATGATTTAAATTATATCGGCTGAAACCCTCATCCAACCTTTCCTTTAGTGAGCAAACTCCATTCGGTTTAACCCTTAAGTCTGAATATTCGCAGATTTTTAGATTAAAATTGTTTGATTTGTATATCTTGATCATATTTCGAAGCTTCATTGATTTAATAATTTTTAGTCCATCTTGGGGTATTTTTAGTTCTTTTGCGATCAGGTAGTTTGCGAGATAATCCTTGCTACCGTATTTTTTTATAAATTCCCTCTTAATTTTTTTCCAATAACCTCTGCCTTGTGGAGCAAACCAGGAGTCCGGAAAATATTTGGATTGGAAGTCAAATTTAACAACGTTGCCAATATCGTGGATTAAACAAGTAGAAACAACCAAGTCTTTGTTAATTGGTTTTTTGATATTCTCGCAGATCATCAAAGCAACACCAGCAACTTTAAACATGTGAAGCTGTAGTTTCGGCATCGTTTTGTATTTTTTATAAATTTTGCATATTTTCATACGGGTTAATTTTAGTTGAAAGTTAAGCATTTTGCCATATTCATAAGTGGAAAACCTTTTCTATAAGTAATTTATCGGAATAAAGCGGAAGAATTGATATATATATAGATTTTTTATATACTAGGTATGATTTATTTCCCCTGCCCGGTTCTTGTGAATTGATTTTTGGTTATTATATGAAATCAAACAGAAGAGTGAATATAAATTATGGAATCAAGGATATTAACAAGTTAGTTCTTCATCTTGTCGAGGAAAGTTTTAGACCTTTGCTGGAGGATAAAATATGGTCTTTCTATGGTTTTGGAAAAAAACCTTTGTCCCATGGAATTGTAAGAAGGATTTTTTTTAAAAAGTGCCGTTTGGAAAGTTTCATCATTAGGGAAGTTTTAATAATGGTACTTGTGGATATTATCAATGGTATTAAGAAGTCTAGAGAATCTTTTGTGACTAAACAGTTAATAATGTTGGGTATAATTGATAGGTATCTTTTGATTACAAAAAATTTGTTTTCTCAAGAACAGTTATTAGAAAATCTATTGTATGTTTACGAGAATTACCTTCTAACTGAAAAGAAAAACCTTCATTCTCTTATAGTTTATAAAGCCGGATACAATCTAAATAAGGGAGATTTCGCGAAATTCTTGAAGGGAACCGAAAAACTGTTATCTCTAATGCCGAATGGGGATTTTTTATTAAGCAGCGATTATATAAAAAAGATTATTGAAAGTTCGCGTAAGGAGAAGAAGCTAAATTTGACCCTGTCTCCCGAAGAGTACGAGAGAATATCTTCATTAATTAAGGAAAGAAGAATACTTGAAATTTAAATAACTCACAAACTGCAATTGTTGTTGACTGAAGTGTTTAGTGGTAATATTTTTAATATATGGGTGGATTATCTTTGTTTTTGCTGTTTTTTGTTGTCTTGCTCGTTTTATCAAGTTTGAAGGTCATTGATCAATATGAGAGGGGAATTGTACTGACTCTAGGGTCTTATTCTTACACTCTTCAGCCTGGATTGAGAATCGTTATACCTATTATTCAGCGATTAATTAGAGTAGATATCAGAATTACCACCTCTGATATTCCCCAGCAGGAGGTTATAACAAAGGATAACGTTCCGGTTGGGATTAACGCTGTTGTTTATTTCCAGGTAACAAAGCCGGAAGATGCTGTACTAAAAATTCAAGACTACTCCTATGCAGTAACTCAATACGCTCAAACGGCACTTCGCGATGTTATAGGTGGGGTTGAGCTGGATACTCTTTTGACTGAAAGGATAAAAATAGCCGAGGAAATTAAAGGGATTGTTGATAAAGAAACGGTCGATTGGGGTGTTGATGTTACGGCAATCAAGATTCAGGACATTGAGTTGCCTGCCGATATGAAAAGAGCTATGGCAAAGCAAGCCGAGGCAGAAAGGGAAAGAAGGGCAACGATCATTCGGGCGCAGGGAGAATTGGCAGCATCGGAAAATCTCAAAAAAGCTATGGAGCAGATGGCGGCATCGGGTGCAATATCTCTTCGCACTCTTCAAACCATTGAGGCAACAACCGCCAATCCTTCAAATACTGTTGTTTTTGCCCTTCCTATTGAGGTTATCGAGGGAATTAAAAAACTTGGTTCTAAAAGCTAGTTTGAAGATATTGAAGTTTTTAACTTCTTAGGTTAGGAAAACTTTTTTGTGAATTTATAAAATATACACGGCGGGATAATACCTAGTGACGATTTGGTTTGGAAAAAGTAGGTTTTTAGAAAGGTTGTAGATAAATTTATTTTATAACTCTCAAAAATTCCTCTGCAATTTTCGCTGTTTGAGAGGTTGCCTGATAAAATTCTTTCCAGACAACTACAATGTTTGCATCGTTGAAAATTGCCCTTTGGACTTCTCTTATTGTATCTCCACCGGCGATTGCAATTAAAACATCATAACTTGAACGCACTTTGTTTATTTGAATATAGGGGATGGGTTTGTCAGGGTTGAATTTTTCCTCATCAACTCCGCGGTGAAGTATGACAACTTTGGGTAATTTTTTGAGTTTTCTTAAGACCTTGATTGGAGAGTCTATATTCATCATATCAACCATGCTGTCTAAACCATATTTATCGCAAGATTGGGTGAAGCTATCTAAGGTTTCAATGGGCGCTTGTCCAAGGGCAACTACACCTGAAGCCCCTCCTTGTTTTGCCAAAATTACTTCCGTCTCCCCTCTGTCCATAGTCTTTAGATCGGCAACAATATAACTTTGAGGTCTTAGACTTTTTATGAACTTTATTGCTTCAATCCCGTAATGTTTGATTAATGGAGTACCCGCTTCCAAAAGAATTCTCTCACTTTTAGGAAGTGTGCGGATTATTTGTGTTGCTTCAGAAAGAGTGCTGTTTAAAGCAATCTGAAGATATCTTGTTCGCCTGTTTAGGATGGTATCGATCATATTTCGGTATCAATTTAATAATTTCGGGTAATAAGCACCACCGGTGATTGGTGATCTTGGCACCCAGAGATTATTTATATATGCAGAATAAGGCATTTGGTTGTAAAATACAATCGGTGCCAATAAATTGCGAAAAGCAAAGTTTGTTTCTAGGACGGGGTGTAGTTTAACGGTAGAATGGGCGCATGGGGTGCGTCCGGCGGCAGTTCGACTCTGCCCACCCCGACTTTGAAAGTTATATAAACATTGGCTTCGTAATTCTTTTAGAAAATGAATTGTAGAATCAAATAAAAAAATTTTTTGTTATTTCAGATGTTCCGAATGATTGGAATAATTTTTTTATGATTATTCAGCTATTGGTAATTTGTACCTTTTCATTAAGAGAGTATTGGAAACGACACTAATCGAGGAGAATGCCATTGAGGCGGAAGCGATTACTGGATTTAAGAGCCAACCGGTAACTGGATATAAGACACCTGCTGCGATTGGTATACCGATAACATTGTAGAAAAAAGCCCAGAAAAGATTTTGCTTAATTTTGTTTAAAATATATTTGCTCAACTCAATGGTGGTTATTACATCTCTCAAATCATCTTTAATTAAAACTATTTCTCCCGTTTCCATTGCCACATCAGTACCAGAACCTAAAGCTATCCCTAAATCAGCTTGAGCCAAAGCCGGCGCATCGTTTATACCATCACCAACCATCGCTACAATATTTCCCTCTTCTTGTAATTTTTTAATTTCAGTTGCTTTTTCTTGGGGTAAAACTTCAGCTAAAACTCTATCTATACCAATTTGCTTGGCAATCGCTTGTCCAACCCTTTTATTATCTCCGGTAATTATTGCTACTTTCTTTCTCATTTTATGAAGCATCTTAACTGCTTCTTTTGTGTATTCCTTAAGAGTGTCAGCCACCGCAATAATTCCAATAATCTCTTTGTCTTTGGCTAAAATCATTACTGTTTTTCCTTGATCTTCTAAGACTGTTAGTTTTTCTTCAATTTGACTTGGATTGATTTGATTATCAGCCATTAACTTTCTTGTTCCCAAAAGTATTTTTTTGCCATCTACCACTGCCGAAACCCCTTGACCGGGTATGGCTTGAAAATTTTTTACTTTTGAGAAATTAATCTTTTCTTCTTTCGCTTTATTAACGATTGCTTGAGCCAAAGGATGTTCGGAATTTTTCTCAACCGATGCCGCAATCTGTAAAATTTTTAATTTTCCACTGTCATTTTGAATTTTGGGTTTTGAATTTTGAATTTCTATAATGTCGGTTACAGTTGGTTCTCCTTTGGTTAGCGTTCCCGTTTTATCAAAAATGACGATGTCTATGTTTCTAGCAATTTCCAAGGCTTTACTACTTTTAATTAAGATGCCGTATTTTGCTGCTAAACCTGTGCCCATCATTACAGCGGTTGGAGTTGCTAATCCCAAAGCGCAGGGGCAGGCAATAATTAAGATAGCAACAAAAACTGTTAAAGCAAAAGCAAGAGGTTGACCTAACGAAAACCAGACAGCAAAAGATAAAATAGCAATAACAATTACGGTTGGAACAAAATAAAAAGAGACCTTGTCTGCTAAAAGTTGGATTGGTGCTTTGGAGCCCATTGCTTCCTCGACTATTTTTATTATTTGGGCTAGCATTGTGTCTCTGCCAACTCGGGTGGCTTTAAATCTCAAAATACCTGTTTTATTGATGGTTGCGCCGATTACCTTATCGCCTTTCTTCTTTTCAACCGGAATACTTTCTCCCGTAATTGCTTTTTCATCGACACCGGAGTAACCATCAATAACAATTCCGTCAACGGGAATTTTTTCGCCGGGCTTTACCAGAATAATATCTCCAACCTTAACTTCTGATATTGGAATTTTCCTTTCTTCATATTCATCAATTTTGGATTTTGAATTGTCATTTTGATTTTTGAATTTTGGATTTTCGATTAATATTGTTGCTTCCTTTGGCTGAAGACCGATTAGTTTTTTAATTGCTTCACTGGTTTTTCCTTTAGTAATGGCTTCAAGATATTTCCCCAAAGAAATAAAAGCTAAAATAAGAGCGGCGCTTTCATAGTAAAGATGAATATCAACTTCTTTACCTAAAAACATCAAAACAGAAATAATTAAACTATAAAAATAAGCCGTAGCTGTGCCAATGAAGATAAGAGAATCCATATTAGGGGAAAGCCGTAGTAAATTTTTGAAACCAGAAGTCCAAATATTAAAACAAGAAACGATAACAGCCGTTGCCAAAACAAACTGAATAATAGTGGCATAATTTTCAAAAATTATTGGCATCGGCAGTCCAACCATTTCTCCCATTGCCATATACATAATGGGCAGACTGAAAATCAAAGCGAGAATAAAACGTTTTTTCAACTTTTGGATTTCTCGGCTCTTTACTTCCTTACGATGATCGTGCACTTCTTCCTCAATATTTTCTTCTGTTGCCCTGTATCCCAAGTTTTCTATAATTTTTTGAATTTTGGTAATACTTATTTCAGTGGGGTCAAATTCCAAATAAAGTTTCTCTGAAACGAAATTTATATTAGCGGATTTAATCCCGACTTCTTTTTTAAGGGTATTTTCAATATTTGTGACGCACGAGGCGCAGTGCATACCCGAGATTTTTAAGATTGTTTTCCTCATGGGTTTTTATTAGATTTTGCATGTCTTGTTATTTCCAAATTACAACTTTTATGCTTTTTGCACCATGCTTTACATTTTTTAGCCCACTTTTTTTCTTTATACCATAGCTTACAAATTGAACATTGGTATAATTCTTTCATTGTTTTGCGGTTTATATAAATGAAAAATTTTATCTTCCGCCACAACCGCACTTCACATTTGTACCACAACTACAACTTCCGTTTGAATTCTCCACCTTTGATGGGACAAATAGATCACCGTTATCATTTGAAATGTTACTTTGAGATGTTAGATTATCCTTATCCACAACTTCTATAATCCCGGAAATCATTCCCATCCAACAACTAAATTTGTATTTACCTGGTTTTTCGGGAGTAAATTCTTTTATACTAGTTTGACCTGGGGTCAAGGGAATTTCACCTTCAAATAAACTTTTTGAAATGACAGCATTAGTACAACCGCTGGTTCCTTTATCTGTAATTTCCCATCTTACTGGTACTCCGGTTCTTACTTTAAAATAATCCGGCGAATAACCATAAGAGAAAGCGTTCATTTTCAGGATTTGTTTGCCATTAACAATTGGAGCCAGCCCGTATTCGTTTTTAGATGAAACATTTTTATTAATATCGTAAAATTTAGTTGAATTGAAACTTAAGTCGCTAAGGCTTGAGATCCCCAAGACATTTAATTGAGAATTAATATTGTAGAGAGCGAAAAATAGAACCAAAATACCGGCTATTTTAAAAAATCTTTCAGATAAATGCGGCTTTTGTAGGAAATTGGTGCTAGATAATCCTATAAGTAAAAGCATTGGTAAAGTTCCCAAAGCGAATGAAAACATAATTAGTCCTCCCTGAATTGCACTTCCGGAAATTAAGGCTAAACTTTGAGTGGTTATCGTAAAGCCGCAAGGCAAAAAGAAGGTAAATGCACCCATAAAAAATGGCATATAGCGGCCCTTGAAATTGGACTCATTGGTAATAAATTTTGTTATAAATTTTGGCATTGTAAATTGAAATTTTCTAAATATCTTAAGTCCAAACATTTGAAAAGCTAGAAAGATCATTATTACAGAAATGACAACAACCAAGATTGGTCCAAATTTAAGTGAAAAGTTTATTTTGCTACCTATTGCTCCTAATATTGCACCAAAAACTCCATAGGAAATAAATCTACCTGTGTTAAAAATTAAATTAGGCTGAATTTTTTTCCATAGGGGTTCGGAATCTGAATATAGTTCACTCCAATGTTTTGACATTGAAAGGATTAATCCGCCGACTAAAGCTGCGCAGCTAGAAATCCCAGCAAGAAGTCCGAACAAAAAAAACATTGGCAAAGACGATTTTGAACCCACATTTATCAATCCTGATAATCCTAAGCTATTTAATCCGATGAAACCGATAATAATTAATAATCCTATGCCAAGATTAGTAAAAAATTCTTTCGGCTTAAAGCTGCTTATTGCATCTTTTTGATCTTCGGAAAAGATATATCCTTCTTTTTTAAAAATTTCATTTAGTTTGTGAAGACTAGGTTTTTTGTTGTTGTATTTAATCAATACTTCACCTTTAGCTGTTGAAGGTTTGACGAATTTTATGTTTTTTAGTTCTAGTAACCTTTTCTCAATCAAGATCTCACAGGATGCACAATGCATTCCTTTGACGTAAAGGGTATATTCTTTAGTTTTTTTAGACATGTAATTTGGTTATTTATTAAATAGTTTTGTAACTTTTAATATTTCTTGAACCATCTCTTGTTTCTTCTTTTCTTTTTTTGTTGCCATTGCCGTTTTAAAGCAGGTATTGAGGTGATTTTCCATGAGCATCTGGTGGGCAGATTTTAAGAGTCCTATCACTGCCAAATTTTGCTGCATAATATCAATGCAATATTCATCGGCTTCCAGCAT